>OJZM01000349.1_pt1 | contig 29588 bp, 39 predicted proteins | sample 1611181 | NCBI WGS metagenome assembly OJZM01 (sample SAMN04436715, study PRJEB24849) | human gut metagenome | biome: human gut; feature: NICU; material: stool | host: Homo sapiens | place: USA: Saint Louis, MO | collected 2010-09-09 | reverse complement strand
TCTAAATAATATTTATAATTAGGATTGTTATGCAAACAATGCTTAAAATCTCTTTTCCTGATATAAACGTCTATTATATAAAAAGGTATTTCAAAAAAAGAGTTGCATAAAATAAACGTATCTCCTTCATTATCCATAGTAAAAACCCTATTATCTTCAATAATCCCTATAAGAGCGACCTGTGAAAGAGTTGTCAAATAGACCCAATTAACAAAAGAAAATTGTTTTCTTAATTTTGAAGTTGGTAGCATGTCGTGGATATGTGATTTATCATCACCATAAAAATGAAAAACATTACTAAATCTTTCATCATTTTTTATTAACTTCATTAATTCTTTGATATTCACTATATATTTCTCCAATATTTATTGATATAAACATAAATAAAAATTGCGTTTAATTAATGTTTCATTTGCTTTAATGTAATCTGTTGGATTTCTAAATTTAAATAACGTAAGATAAGCACTAAAAAAGGCAATATCTTTTGCAGTTGCCGATTTAAGATTTTTAGCGTCACTCACACTTCTTTTTATATTTCTTACACCATAGGTTCTACTACCTTTTTGATGTTCACTAGTAAATATTGTAATCGCGGTTAAGTTATCATCAAGAGCCTTATTATACTTTCTTTGAGGATTTAATATCACGCCTTGTAATGTAATAAAATTATGAATAGTTTTATATGAGGGTATTTGACAGCGACCTAAAAATCTGAGTAAATCTGATTAAAATAAGGAACATCCTATGCTCAGTATAGCTCAAAAAGCAGCAGAACTCGGTATATGGTCCGGTGTATATCCGGGTCTAAAATGACAATAAAAGTAAAGGTAGTAAGCAATAAATAAAAGTTTGTTTCATAAATTATCCTATTTTAAAAATCTATTATAATATATTTAATTTATATAACAAAAGTGTAAAAGATTATTTTTAAAAAAGTAAAAAAATATAATTTGATAAAAATAGAGCCTATATCAATTCGAAAAAGAAACAATTAAATAAAAAATACAATTATGGTGAAACCATAATCATAATGTTAGCAAGAGATTTATAATCGTCGTTATCATTTTTACAAGATAGTGCAATATCGCTTGGAGTAAAATCTGATACTTTACCTGATATTATTTTAGCATTATTTATTATAGTAGTAGTGTTAGAGTTTTCTCTACCATAATATTTAGCTGAACTATTCAAAGAGTTTGGAACAACAACATATCCTTTATTTAGCATATTCATAGCAATGTCTATACATGTTGATTCAGGGATTATTGCTGAAATATTCATTATTCCACCAATAGAGTAACCTATAGATATAGTTGTTTCATTACCGAGAGAGTATGTCATGCCGTCTTTTGTAGCGACATCTTTTGTGATGAATGATAAAATTTTATCATCAATAATAAACGCTTTATTAGTAGCTATAGCAGTTCCACTTAAAAGTGTTCTATAATTTTCTATAATTATATTTAATTTAGAGCTTACGTTAGATGCTATCATTTTGCTTTTTACAGATTTATAAGCAAAAAAAGAAGCAACTATTATAGCAGAGGCAATAGCAAAAACCAGCAAAATTTCTAACAAAGAAAATCCTTTACGTCTTTTTAAATTTTTCATAGAGCCTCAATAATTTAACATTTATATAACCTATATTTAAAATATATACTTATATAAAATTTTGTAAATATACTTTTAAGCTTTGATAAATAAAATATTATAAAATGCTAAGCGTCAGATTTTTTTAATAATATAAAACAAGAATATTTTAATAAAAAAGGATTTAATATCAAGAAACTTATAAAGCTCATTTTTAAATCTGTTTAACTAAAGAAGAAAAAAACACTTCTGCAAGACGCAGGGAAAGTAAACTGAATAGATGAGCATAATTTGATAGATAAACCTAATTCTAGTATAATATTAGGTATGTAAAAATATTATAAAAGGTGAAATATGAGTCAGGAATACAGATTTTGGAAAGGTGATAACATCACCTCTATGACAGGAAATAATATATTTGTTTATGGTGCTAATCCAGTTCTCTCATTTAAGTAATATTGTCCATTTAATTGTCCAATATTAAAAGAGATAAGATATACCTTTTTGATTTTTTTTGCTAACAACGCCCATGCTAACAAAAAAAATATCTTTTAATTAATCGTTTTTTGTGTTACATTAAGTCATTAAAACATAAATAAAACGAGGGATTAATATGTTCTGTTACAAGACATTTGCTTTTATAGAAAAATCCAAAGAAATTCATAATAAAACTTATGATTACAGTGAAGTAAAATATATCGATAATAAAACAAATGTTAAAATTAAATGTTTAACTCATGGTGCTTTTCAACAACTTCCCAAACATCATTTAAAAGGTTATGGCTGTAAAGAATGTTCGAAAATAAAGCAAAAAAAAGTTAATGAAAAAGAGTTTTTGAAAGAAGCAAAAAAAGTTCATGGAGAAAAATATTGTTATTCCAACATTGATTATATAAATAGCCATTCAAAAATAGAAATAAGTTGTTTATTGCATGGCGTTTTTAAACAATCCCCATCTGAACACTTAAGAGGAAAGGGTTGTCCATTTTGTAAAAATTCAAAAGGCGAATCTGAAATAAGAAAAATATTAAAGAAAAAAAATATAAGTTTCAAAGAACAAATGAAATTTGAAAATTGTATCAGTGTGAAAGGTGTAAAACTTAGGTATGATTTCTATATTGAAGATTTAAATCTTGTAATAGAATTTGATGGAGATCAACACTTTAATCCAGTTAAATTCTTTGGTGGTTATGAAAAACATTTATTAGTAAAAGAAAATGATAAAATAAAAAATAAATATTGCTTTAATAATAGTATTAATTTTCTTCGTATATCAAGAAATGAAAATATAAGTTTTGAAATTGAAAAAATGTTAAATAAAATAAAAATTAAAAATAACAATAACTATATTTTTTATGGGAAAATATTATAAAAAGAGAAATCTTAGTCAGGATTACAAATTTTTAAAAAGTGATAATATCACATCTATGAAAGGAAATAATATATTTTTAACAGTTTGCTATTTAATTGTCAAAAATAAAAGAGGTGGTGATGTCCTTTTTTCTTTTATAACAAACTTCTACTACTATTTTTATAAGTTTTTTTAATAGTTATAATATAGTTGAATTTAAAATAAAAATATTGTTATACTGTAAAATAAAAAAGGAATAATATGATCATACTATCTCAACCCTCTATAAATCCAATTGCTGTAAGTTTAGGTTTTATTCATATCTACTGGTATGGCTTAATGTATACTTTTGCTTTTATTTTTGCTTTGTATGTTGGGGAAAAAAAGTTAAAGAAAAATACATTTATGGAAAAAGACGATTTTTACAAATTAATTCTATATTGTATTATTGGTGTCGTTATAGGTGGGCGTTTAGGTTATTTTCTTTTTTATGATATTGGCAAGCTGGGTGATTTTTTATTATTTGAGAATGGTGGTATGTCATTTCATGGTGGTCTTTTGGGTGTGATAATAGCGGTTTTTATTTACAGTATAAGAAACAAGAAGAATTTTCTAAGAACAACGGATTTTATTGTTCCATTAGTTCCATTTGGTTTAGGAGCGGGAAGACTTGGTAATTTTATTAATGGTGAATTGTGGGGAAGAGTGAGTGATTCTTATGGAGGTATGATATTTTCAAAGGCAAAAGAGATGGATTATACTTATGCAATAAATCATCCTAAGTTAATGGAAATATTTTATAAATATAATGGTCTTCCGAGATATCCTTCTCAATTATTGGAACTATTCCTTGAAGGCATTGTATTATTTATCATAATTTCAGTATATTCTAAAAAAGAAAGAAAAAAAGGTAGAATTTCAGGTTTGTTTTTATTATGTTACGGGTTATTTAGAATATTTATTGAGTTTTTTAGAGAGCCTGATGAACAATTAGGTTTTTTGTTCAATGAAATAAGTATGGGACAATTATTATCTTTACCTTTATTATTTGTTGGATTATATTTATTAACAAGAAATATTACCGAATAATATTTTAATTTTTAATCAAATTCTTTAACTTAGGTGATTATTTCTTTTAATTTTCCCCAAAAATAAAGAATTTCAATAATATTTTTAAAAAGACATTCTGTTTATATTATTGATAAGAATAACTAAGGTATTGAGTTAATTAAATATAGTAGATATACTCTTTTCTTATATTGTTTTTATAATATTCTAAAATCTACAATTTGAAAAATTGATTTTTAAAACAAAATATTTTATACTTATAATAAAATATTATGGAGTAAAAATATTATGAGTAATAATTATAACTTCTGGAAAGGCGATAAAATAACTTCGATGACAGGAAATAATATATTTGTTTATGGTGCTAATCCAGAGTTCAGGAATGGTTTTGGTGCTGCTAAAGCTGCAAGGCAGTTCGGTGCTAAGCCTTATGGAAGTGGAAGAGGTATAGTAGGTAACACCTACGGATTAATCACCAAGAATCTAAAAGCTGGTTATGTAGAAAAGGCAACAGGTATTGTGTATGAAAAAGAAGGTGAAAGAAGCGTATCTCCAGAAATGATAAGTGCTAATATAGATGAGTTATATGAGTGTGCCAGAAACAATCCAGAAAAAACCTTTTTCATCGCTTACAAAAATGAAACAAGAAATCTTAATGGTTATACTTCAAAAGATATGTGGAACTTATTTACAGATGGTAAAGATGTGCCACCTAATATAAGATTCCATGAAAGTTTTAAATCATTGGTGAGACTTGATAACTACGCAAAAACAGAAGAAAACTACTATAAAGAAAAACTCTCATCAAAACCAAACTTTGAAAGAGATGAATTCACATTCTTCTGGCATTCTCCTTCTCCATTTAGCCAATGGCATCCATCGCTGTTTACTGTAAAAGATAAAAACTCTACCGAAATAGTATTTACATCAGCAGAACAGTTTATGATGTATTGTAAAGCTAAAGTTTTTAAAGATGATGCTATTGCTCAAGAGATTATAGGTTTAAATGACGATCCTAATACTATATTGAATAGATTTAAACAAGGAAAAATTACTAAATCAGAAATATTAGGTCATCCTCAATGTAAAAAAGAGTGGGATGGATATCAGAAAAAGATTAAAGATCTTGGAAGAAAAGTTAAAAATTATAATGAAGAAATATGGGTTCTAAATAGAACAAGATTTGTTTCTCGTGGAAGCTATGAAAAATATAGTCAGAATGAAGATTTGAAAGCAGAACTGCTAAATACTAAAGACACTATCTTAGTCGAAGCAAATCCTTATGACAAAGTTTGGGCTATAGCATTAAAAGAATCTGATCCTCTTGCTATAAAACCTGAAAGATGGAATGGATTAAACTTGTTAGGGTATATTTTAACAAATCTAAGAGAAAAGCTTAAGAATGAATTAAAGCCAGCAGAAAATCCTGATGAGAACGTGAGATATTCTTTAAGAAGAAGAATGAAATAAAATAATAAAAGGGGGGTCCCCCCTTTATATATTGCTTAATTTATTTCCTTATAAAATCAAATAAAGCCTTTATAAACAACATTTAATATAATTTTTTATAGTTAGATAAGTACTTATTTATTATAAAAATCAAATACATAATAAAAAAATATTTGATTATAGTAGCCATAAAATATACAATTGCTAAATATAAAATTTAATGAAAGGATATAAAGATGATAGTATATAACCAAGAACTTAGTGAAGATGATTGCGATTTTAAAGTTACTAAAAAAACTGAAAACTTTTTAGTTTCTTTTTTTGGATTCTATAACCATTATATTTATGAAGATTTTAACAACTTTCTTAAAGAACTTAATGTAAAAGAAGTAATAGAAAATTATCCTAAGACAGAAAATGACTTTAAAATAAATGGAAATAATGCTTTAGAAGTTTATAACGTATGTGATAGAAGAACATTTGATGTAGCAATAGTATTGCCAACTTTATTTGAAAGTGAAAAAGATGCCATAGAATGGTTTAATCAAAAAGTAAAAGAGTCTGACTATATCAAAAAATCTGAAATTGATGAAGTAGCAGTTCTTGATGCTGATGGTCTTATGTTATTTTTAGATAAAAAAAGAGAATACATAAAAAAAGAAAAAGAAATTAAAAACGTTTTTGAAAAAGGTATGTTAGATCTAAAAAAATCAATGTTAAACGATTATCCCGATAAAGATTCTAAATATATAATAGAAAATCTTTTTAAATAATTTAATTTTTAAAAAATAGGGTCAAAAATGATAAATATCAATAATATAAAATATGAAATGCTGGCAAATAGAATAGAGAAAATAGCTATTCTTTTTGAACTATGTGAAGGGCTAAAAAGTTTTTTTAAGGATAATCCAGAAGATATTGTTAATGTTTCATTTTCTTTTGATAAAAGATCTCCAAAGGAACCAGCTTATATAAACTTTAAATGTTCAACAGACGAAGATCAGTCAGTTGTTTTTTCTAATGTATTCCATTTCCTCCATAAGTGTATATCACTGTTTGATCCAGTAAAAAGCCCGTTTGGTTTATTTACCATGTGTTTACTGAATAACCCACAAAAAGTAGATTTTACTTTCAATAAAGAGAACTTCGGTTTTATTTTTAAGTATGCCGATGATTTTGATGGTAAGGAAGAATGGTTGCTAAGAGCTATTAACGAGTATGAGGATGATATTGATTATGTTATTGTTGATAAACATCCACTATGGGGAAAATATCCTACTACTGTCTTTAATAAAAAATCCTATGATATGTGGCAAGAAGTAAAATCAAGAGAAGGGTATATAAAAAGCTTTAATGAATATCAGGTGTTTTTAAAGAATGCTGAATTAATAAAAAAACACTATAACATGTTGAGTGATAATCAAACTATGTCTTTGCAAAAATCATGTTTAATCATTTTTGAAGATGATAAAATATTAGACTGTATTGAGTTGGATAAAATGGATTATATCAAAGGATTTTTTGATAAAAAAGATAGTGAAAAAGGATTCAGTAATTTTATAAAATATAATTCGACTATGTTTGAACTTAATTATAGTTTAAATGAAAAGATGCTGTTAGATATATTTAATAATTAAGAAAATAATATAAAAAATAAAAGGCTGAACGAGTCAGCCTTTATAGGAATAAAACTTAATGCATACGCTCTCTAATCATAGTCAAGATTTTACCAAGTAGGTTTAATCCTTCCCATGTTTCTTCGTTTTGCGCTTTAATATCATTTTCTTTTAAACCAATTCCCCATATTTTATCATAAGGACTAGCTTCAACTAAAATAGTTCCTTTAGTATTCAATAAAGATTGTTTTAATTGTTGGTTTTGGTCAAACTTTGCAAAGTTACCTTCTTCTACTATCAACTCTCTATTTTTAACCCATACTTCTTCATTATAGTTTTTAACTTTTTTACCTAATGACTTAATTTCATTTTGGCTTTCTGTCCATATTTTTTTGAGATTTTTATCTTTTAATATTTCTGCTGTAGATAGCTGACCTTCAGCATATCTTTTAAGAATATAATCCTCTCCATCATCTAATACTTTTTTATTAAGAGCAAGGATTTCATCAGCTATAACAGAATCACCAAATAAAACAGCTTTACTATACATCATAAACTGTTCAGCAGATGTGAAAACAGTATTTTTAACAGTAAACAGTGATGGATGCCATTGGCTAAACGGTGAAGACGTGTACCAGAAAAACGTAAATTTATTATTCATATAAACTCCATAGTTATTGTATATTTTACAATAATACATTAAAAAGGTATTAAAAGTCAAAAATTATCCCAAAATATCGTAAAGCCTCGTTCTTCAGGATGTGGAGTTGTCAATGAATTACCAATCAATATCAATAATATAATCACCTGCAGGAATTAATCCTTTTTCATATAGATCATTAGCAACCATACTGATGTGTGGATAAAAATTACGATACCAGAATAAACGGTTAGATAATTCATTATCCTTTTCATTTACTTCTCGGCTAAGCCAAGTAGAAAAGCTTACACCTTTTTCTCGTGCGTTAGCACACATTGGAATCGCTTCATCATCAAAATCTTCGATATCACAAGGGATACTTAAATGAAACATCCCACGTTCTCTACAGTCATCCTGTTGCTGGAAAGCGTATGGACGACCATAAGTTTTTTTAACTAAATTATCCCAATCTTTAACAGCAATGATTTTCTGTTCTCTAAACTTAATCATTTAATATTTTCCAATAAAATGTAAAAGATGATTATGTCAGGTTTAAAAATAAAAAAGGGATTCTAGAATCCCTTTTTATTAATTACCAATCGATATTAATTGCGTATTCTCCAGCAGGAAGTAGACCTTTATCATATAGGTCATTAGCTAAAATCTCAATAGAAGGATAGAAATTGCGTTCCCAAAACATATCAACATAATAATCTGGATCAGATGTTTTTCCATACCATATTTTAGGATCACGAGTAAGCCAAGCTTTAAATGAAACTCCCATTTCTTCACCATTTATTTCTTCTGGAATAGTATCATTTTCATAATCATAACCATCTGTAGGAACTGTAAATTTAAAAACTCCTCGATCCTTACAGCCACTCTGCTGTTGAAAAGAGTATGTACGACCATAAGTATCTATAACAAGCTGATCCCAATCAGAAACTTCAATCATTTTTATATTAGATGTTTTAATCATTTCGATTCCTTATATATTAAAAGAACATTTATTATAACATTTTTATCTTATTAGCTTCAACTAAAATTTGATGAAAGAAAAATAATAAAATACAGGAAGTTAATAAAAATATAAATTATTTATGCAATAAAAAAAGGCCCCTTCGGGAGCCTTTTTCTATGAAATCTTATTTAGAAATCGTAGATGTTTTATCATACTGCGCTTTCTTGAGTGCTTTACGTGCGATACGAGCAAGCTGAGCATCAAGAACGTTAACACGGCGGTTTGTTTTGCGCTTGTAACCAGAACGCTTAGAGGTTGCTGCTGGTGCTGCGGTAGTTGCTTTTGCTGCTGCTTTATTTTTAGCCATTTTATTACTCCATATTATATAGTTTAAAGTGTTTATCTGATTAGTTGTGTTCCTAATCAACGAAAGAGATTATAGTAGAACAGTTTATGATAATCAACACTTTTATGTCGAAATTATGAAAAAATTGACTATTTGCTTAATAGATAATCATTTATTGTGCTGAAAAAGGTTTTTTGTTATAATAAATGAAATTTAAATAGAGGGAAAAACATGAGAGATAGTCAGATTCAAGATATTAAAGAACGTGAAGAAATCTATAAAAATCATGATAAAAGTGATATTCACTTAACGTTAGCTAGAATCGCTGCTCGTTCAGTTCATGCAAGTAGTTTTTTCCTTAATAATAGACCAAAACTGTTTGCGAAATACGATCCTAATCATGACGACATAGTTTACATGAAAGAAACTGCAAAACAATTGGAAAAATATCCTCTTTTAAATGATGAAGAAAAATATGGAACTGGAGATTATTCCTTATTTCCAGAGGCCATTTCTTACATTAATGTTTCATCTGGTATTGGTAAACAAATATTAAAGACCGCCAGAAATAGTTTTGCTCTTGGAGCCAAAACAGGTTACGGCTATCCAGAAGACCAAGTTCAGCGATGCAGGGAAATGGTCAACATTATTGATGAAAAGCTTAATGAAGGTGAATAATAATGTGGGAATATGCTTTAAAAAAACCACATAATAAAGGCACCAACATCGGGAAGTGGCTTGTATTTGTCGATTATAGTGAAAGAAATGAAATTTGGCATAATATTGTTTCTTCCTTAAAGACAGGTACCTTGTCTAAATATGCAATTCAGGCTAAGATAGCATTGAAGGCAAGTTTTAATAAACATGAAAGAAAATATATGTTTGTTATATGTATATATTTACCAGATAGTAATAATATAGAAGATGTCAAAAATGCAATGAAAGAAATCAGAAAAATAAAACAAAATGGAACGTTCTTCTATAAAACAAATGAACAAACCCGGAAAGGTATATATTCAGGTAATAAACAAAAACCGTATATCTATATATCTTATAATAATAAACATTTTAATAAGGCATAAATAAAAGAGGTTTTATGAATATACTAGATATCGAAATGCAGGAAAATGATGCTAAAGCTAAAACAATAAAAGAGTATCTAAAAAAACTTTTGTTAGGCGTCTGGATTAAGGAAGAATCATTCAATGGTAAAAGACCGTTTGGAAATTCTGGCTGGAAATATGAAGTATATGTAGCCCTTGCCAGAGCAAAAGTAATATCAGCAGATATGGATGATGATAACTATATTCAAGATATTAGTCTCGCAGAAGAAGAAAAAGCGAATAATTTAATAGCAGAAGCAATAAAAAGTTTATAAAATAAAAAGGCTCCGAAGAGCCTTTGTTATTTACCTTGTTTCTTTTTTTCTTTCTGAGATAAGGCTGAGCCAGCTACAGATTTGTCGTTTTTACTAGAGTTTTTATCTTTCAAAACATCTGACGCTTTTGATGCAACTTTATCCGAAGTTTTTTTATTAGCCATAATATGATCCTCCTTTTAAAAGTAAATAATAGCTAATAAAAAATAAAGTTCAATCATTATAATTAAACTTCATGAAAAATCCACTATTGATTATCAATATCAAAAGTACACACCGAAACAATAATATTATTTTGAATCATTTCTAATTTTTGGATTTTTGAAATACCAAACAAAGGTATGTATAGCATATCTTCATTGATATTGTATTCACGAACAAGAATATCAATAAATAAAGATAGTTTAACCTGAGATTCTATTTCATCAAACTTAGCTTCTGTATCATTAAAATATTTGAAAGATTTAAAATCAGGACTAATAGCATTATTTTTACGAAGATTATCAATAATGAGATTGAAGAATTCCGTAGTTTTTTTCACGCTAACCATAGATAAGGAATCTTTTTGTTTTTGAACCCAATCAATCATCTCATATTCAGAAGAAAACTTGCCTGAAATATTAGCCATTTGTGTCGCTTTCAAAATATTTTTCGTAAACTCAATATTTTTAAGATTAGAAATCTTCATTTCTACACGATAATCATCATTAGAAATATCTTCATAAGATGATACGTTTCCATCATTTTTACCAAGCATTAAATCAATGATGTTTTTTTCTTTTTCTTGAGAAGCTTTAATATCTCCAAATACTTCTTTTTTAAAATTAGAGATTCGTTCATCTGTAATCTCATAGTTAAGTTGTTCTGCTTTTTCAATAAAATGTTCTAAGCAGAAATATTGCTCATAAATATTAAGAGAAACATTATTTTTACCACAACAAGAACATTCTTTTTCAGGTGGGTAATAGTCTCGAATAGATAAACCACAACATTCACAAACAGCATCACGCTTACGGCTTTCAGATTTGATGAATTGATGTTCAGGACAATTAGCCATAACTTGATATTTTTTCCAAGCAGCTTCCTCTGCTAAATCAACAGTCTCACCTTCTCCACGAATAAAATTATTGAAAGGGAAAGCTTCAAAGAACGCAGTAACATAACCTTTTCTATGTTGATTACCAATTACTACACCCTTGCCTCCACACTGAACAAAACAGTCAGTAGGCCAGTCATATTGACAATTATAATCAGAAGTATCCATTAATCCAAGTGTACGATTTTTAATAGTTTTTTTCATATGTTCCTACGTTAGATTGAGTAATTTTATAGAATCAATTATAACATAAAAGGCTGTAAACGAAAAGGAAAAGTCAGGTTAAACGTAAAATATCCAAATTTTTCCTTGTTCTTTAAATATTTTCTGCACTGCTGTATCATTAAAAAGTGGTCCGGGAATACGCTTGTATTCATTAATAATTTCATTTCCCCATTTATCATATATTTTATCTGGAGAAAAACCATCAGGAAGAACAGGTGTAGTAATAGAACAAGCGTCATAAACTTGCTGTACTGTTATCTTGGTATATTCACAATCTAAATGGTGCTCGGAGCAAACAGACGCAGCATTATCCAAATAATAGCCTCCATCTTTAAACAGTTTTCTATCAAACACATGATGAGCATCCACGGCCTCTTTATCACAAAATACACATTTATTTCTATCTCTTTTGAAACATTCTTTCCTGAATGTTTCTCTGTCCAATAATTTTATCATTTTTTTTATACCATATTATTTTATTAGCGATTATAATACCATAATAAAAAATCAATATAAACCTTATGAGCTAAAAAAAGGGCAGAAGCCCTTTTTTATTTTTAGTTAAGATCTAAAGAAAGAATTAGATAAGAACAAGGAGTATTCGTTTGATAAAATATCAGTAACAATAGGTTTATGAATATTAATTAGTTCAGGATTAGTTATAAAATTATCACAAAAATAAATAAAATCATTCATCTTCATATCATTCTTAGTAATAATAAAGTAAATAAAATAAATAAAAATAAAGTTATTATTAGAAAGCCAAGAATTATAAAAATGTTCTTTATCTGTAAAAGTTTTTACAATAAAACTACTAATGAAATCTTTTGGAGCTTTGTTTTCAAAAATCCTATCTTCAAAACCAATATTTTCAACTTTATATTTAAATATATCCTTATTGGCTAAGAGAATATTTTCAGAAAGATTATTTATTATTATATTTCTACTTTCTTCATATCTTATATTTTTAAGTAATCCCCTAAGAGAAAAATAATCAACCTTAATATCCTTATCAAAATTATAAGCAGATGATATAAAGTTAAATTTTTTATTAAGTGTATTACTTAGAGAGTAATGGACATCTTGATAAGGAATATCTGTTTTCTTTAATGTTTTTGCTAATTTATTTAGATGATCTTCTTTAAAACTGAAATAATACTCGCCATATTCCTTTTCATTACCTAATTGATAATCGAAATCAGAAATAGAAAATCTATCCATAGACTCTGACATATAATTTAGTAATGTATAGTGTTTTCTTAATATATCTAATACTATCCCAAAAAAAGGATCTTTTTTTATAGAAATAAAAGAAGATTTAATAAAATCATATATCGTATAGATCTTTTTTTGCTCTATAGCTTGATGTTCAATAAAATAATTAGTGTATAATTTACTTTTATATAATGATATTGTGACTAAAGGATCACGATCTTTGATAGAGTTCCAAAAATCTAAACCATACATTTTAACAATATCAGAATTATCCTTTTTCGTATAATCTATATATTTTAAATTGCTTTGTTTAAACCACTTATGATTAAAGAACGTAAAATTGTTTTTGTTAAGGAATTTTAAAAAATTTATTTTTTTAATTTCTTCATTCTCATCAAGATATTGAGAATTTTTAATAATTAATAATACATCATTAATAAAGCAATCAAAATCAGCATATTTTTTATTACCAATATCATTAATGTTTATTTTAGCTATTTTCAAAATTTCAGAATTAGTAAAATACTTTAATAATCCACAATTATTATTTTCATTATAAGCTTGAAATGAATGAAGATTTTTATATCCTAATGCACGAAGGATGCATTCTTTTACAGATGTTAATGTTTTGCTTTGTGTGGAAGAAAGATTGTTATAAATGTTATGACTGATTTTTTCTAAATCAGATTGATTAATTAAATGCATATAATATACCTTATAGTTAAAGACCTTATAGCGATTTCGGTAGGCACAAATAGATCATTATTAATAAGATTATTATGACCATTTGATTTTTGATATATTTCTATGTCTTTAAACTTTGCTCTTTTCAACCGAAGGCAAGCATAAGAATGATGCTTTAAAAAGTATATTATATTATTTTTATAAAAGTCAATAAAATTAAAGAATTATTGATTTGTAATATTTAAATAATATGCCCTAAATAAACAAGCCACTCTTGAGATGGTGGCTTGTTTAAAGTTAGTGAAGAGTGCGTTTAGGAGATAAGTCATCATTCTGAATAAGTTCTTCTTCATATAAAGAAATGCTTTCTTCAATCTGTTCAAGAGCGCTTTCAAGATTACTATGAACAAGCTCATACGAAATTTTATAAATGCGTTTATTCTTTCCTGTCCCAAACTTGATATCTACTGTTCCTTCATCAAATTCAGCCATAAGTTCATCAGCATCATTAACAGAAAGATCAAGTGAAACATCTAGAAGATGCCTGATAACTTCCGATGTAATTTTATCCATATCTTCCGAATGGAATACACCAAGTTTATTTTTAACATCAAAATGATAATAATTAGTATGCCAACTCAGAGCAATTTCTTCTCCAGAATCAATGGTAGCCAAAACCATTCCATGAGTAAGCTCTTTATCTTCTTTTAGATTTTTATTAACAACTTCTATAATTGGTAATAAATTTTGAGGAGTGAACTTATCCATATTATCTTCATCCAGAATGAGAATGTGTGGAATAATAACCTGATTTTTATTCATATATTTTCTCCTATTGTTGGTTAAGTTATAGTATCATAAAATTAATTTAAAAAACAGTAAAAGAAATGATTTTATTTAAAAAATAACACTTTGATTTAGATAAGTATTAACCTATAATAGTTATATCAACTTATATAAAGGAAGTATTATGACAAAAGAAATTATTTTGATTGACTGCGACCAATGTTTGTTAAACTACAATCAAAGGGTGGCTAATATCTATGAAGAATTATTTAATACTAAACCAGTAATCAAAGATGCTACCGCTTTTAAAGCAACAAATATTTATGATTTTTCTGTATTGAAAAAAGCAGAATTAGAAGCTTTCCAAAAGGCATGTTCTGGCGCTAATCTATGGTCAAAAATGCCAGCAATGGATGGAGCATTAGAGTTTGTTAACCAGCATAAAAATGATTTTGAGTTTATCGTTTTAACAAGGATGGTAGAAGAGTTCAAAGATATTCGTCATCAAAACCTAACAGAGCTTGGTTTTGAAATTAAAGATGTTTGGGCAGTACCAAGAGTAGCAACGGAAAACCCCAAAGAAAAACTTGCAAGAGAAACAGGTGCTGTTTTCTTTATTGATGACCTTGTTAAAAACTTTGAAGGAATTCATGATATTCCTACAAAAATGGTTTTCATTGATCATAAGTATACAGATGGTGCTAATGATAAGCGAGATGGTATCAGAATTGATTATTCTGTTTCATCATTTAAAGAGCTATCAGATACTATAGTTACTCCTTATCTCGAAGATAAAAATAGAATTGTTCCAAGAAGAAGATTTAAATAAATAAAAAAATAAAAGCACGATGGCGTTCGTGCTTTTATGTTATTCAAGTATATATAATGACTTAAAACCCATCAAATTATTTAATGGTTCTTTAAAGTTACCCCAATAGTGCAAGTTATAAGTTATTTCTTTAGGAAAGTAAAAATTAACACCATTGTCATTAAAATAGATATGACATATATCTATTTTTGTTCGAACAAATTGATTCATTAGAGAGTCCACTGCTTCATTATCAAAATTTGAAGCTATAAGTGTAGAAATAAAAAATGTAATAGCCTTCTCTGCTCCATCTTTTTTTTCATATGATAAATCTCTATCATATTTATCTCTGCCTCTGGGTATACCATGTTTTTTTAAAGAGTATTTATCTAAAATAGTCATAGCTTTATCGTGAAAATCGTTAAAACTTTTTGGATTATTATAATTACTTAATAATATAGTTTTATTATCAAAGAAAACACTAGATATATCATTTAAGATACTTCTTAATATAGTATGCTCAGGATAATTATTGTATAAATATTCAAAAGCTTCCCAAGTTTTATGTTTACCAGAAAAAGTTTTGTTATTTAAAATTTTGACAAGGTTAATAAAAATATCACTAATAGAGCCACTTAAGTAGTCATTATCATTTATTATTGATAGCTCTTTTTCTATACTATTGAATGATTGACCACTTCCTTTTCCAGATTTGCAATTAATCTTAAAATTTGCTCCGAATCTATTTTTATAAGAAATATCATAATTATGTTCTGAACTAGAATTTGGGAAAATAACATTTTTATGCAGGACTAAAATATCGATTGCAGTTAAAATTTCTCCAAAATCTTTTCCAATAGATTTGCTATGACCGTTTAAAAGTATTATTTCATTTTTAGTATATGGTTCAAAATTTTTACCTGCTGCCTGTATAGAAAGTTTTATCAATAGATTAATAATATCATGTATTGTATATCCTTGTTTAATCCAATAATCATTAAGAGAAATATTTGATTTTAAAAGTGATTGCTTAATATCTTCTAATAATATTTCAATATTATTATAATTTCCGATAATCCCTAATTTAAAAGGAGTAAGCTGCTTAGATATAAAGCTATCACCAGAAATTTTGAATCTACCAATGGAAAGAATAACAGGTATATTAATACCTTCAAAAGTAATAAAATTAGTTAAATAAGAACCACTATACCTATTGTCAAGAATACAAGAATCTATTTTAAGATTATGTTTATATAGAATATCATAAAAGGCTTTTTCAGATAAATTTTCTATTCTAATATGTAATTCATGTCCACGTTGAGTAGTACACTTTATCTTACCTGTTTTTTGTTCTAATATATCTTGTTTTAATATTTTTTTAAAATTTTCATATATTTTTTTATTTTTTTTAACATCCATAAAAACCTCTATTATTTTCAACATAATAGAGGAATAATAACATACATATATTTAAAATGTAAAAATTATTTTTTTATTAACTGATGAAGATGCTCAAAAGTAGTTGGTGCTTGATTAGGTCTTTTGGAGTCTGCTTTGAATCTCTTATATTCTTTCTTATGCAAAGTGTATTGACCATATTTTTTCAAAATAGCCTGAAATTCGTCTTCTTGAATTAATCCCTCGTTATTATAGCTAATAAAAATATATTCAAAATCTGCATCTTTAATAAGTTGTTCGAACTCTGAATGGACTTTATCTTTTTTACAATAATTAGATTTATTATAATCGGTAAGTCCTGTAATTTTTTCAGACGTGAAATCTTTATAATCTACAAGTTTATTTAAAACATGATAGTTGGCCCCATATTGGCGAGCATTATAAGGAGGATCAAGGTATAAGATATTTCCTTTAATCTCTTTAATAAGAGCATTAGCATCTCTTTGGTGAACTTCATTCACTTGTTCAGTAATATCATAATCAACTAGTTTTAAATCAATCTCTTTTAATGCTGATTTTTTGTAGTTCTTTAAGAAAGCACCATATACTGAAGCAGTATTTGCTACTTTATCAGCAGCTTCTACCAAAGAAGCTAAAAGCCAATAATATTGACCTTCATTGATTTGTTTAAGATTAAACTGTTCTTCAATAGATTGTCTAATACCATCGATAGACTTAGCATTTTCAATAGTAAAATATTTCCTCGGTATAACTCCAACTTCCGAAAAGTTGTTATAAAAGATGCCTTCTGCAGGTGAAAAAGCTAATGAAGGTCTTTCAAGATCAATAGTATTTCCAATATAATGTTTATTTAAAACGTAACTATAACCTTCTAAGTCATTTACAATGACTTTCTTAACGTGCTTTTTAAAATGTCTTGCTACTTGACCAGTGCCTGCAAAAATATCTGCAAAAACAGCTTCATTTAGGTTCCCCAAGTAGGATCCATCAATAATGGATTTAATCCAAGGTGAAAGTTTTTGTTTAGAACCAATATAATTCATTATTATTTCCTTTTTATTTATTATGATTATTTTATAACATACGCCATTATATATTAGCAAATAAAATAGAACAGTAAATAAAACCAGTTTAATAAATAAGAAGGATAATAATAACTTATTATTTATACTAATTATTTTTTAGAAGCAGTGTTTAATTTAAAATTTAATGTTATTGTTTCACCAACAATATTCAAGAAGCGCGATCTTTCATTCTTATGAATAAGAACTAGAGGAACTTGTTCATAATTTTCTTTCGATTGACGGAAAATATCATGATGAGCCAATAAAGTAGTCATACTTGAATATCCAATAACTGCTCCAACTTTTTCAAATAAGGAAAAATATTTTACAAGACTCTCTCTATCATCAATATCTAAAAATAAAATATCAGTATCTTTAAGAGTATTTTTATCTTCAATGGTTTTAACTTTGCCTGTTAAACGTCCAAAACTATTATTTTCTCTAAATAATTTAAAAGTAAAAAACTGATAGCCAAAAACTTTTACATCACGAATTAAATTCTCCACAAATGCTAAATCAGATGATAAATTATTAATCAAGAGATCAAGTTGTTCAATTGGAGTCAGATTTTCATATAAAACAGGAAGAGTGTTAGATGTTATAATTGAATCCATAAGCTCTTTAGGAAAATAAACAAGTCTGTCCTCTGTCTGATAAGAAACAAACTCAATATGAGCCTTCTTATATTTCGTCTTTAAAATATTATGTTGTTGTTTACGTTGTTCTGTTTCAGATAATGAAAGAGACTCTCTTTTTTGCTTAAGAATAGTTTTATACTCTACATCTTCTTCGTCTACAATGTCCATACCATCGGGAACATCAATAAGTTTAGCATCACCTTCAATGATTAAGTCTATCTGTTCTTCACTAATACCAAATAAACATTCTGATAAAAATACACGAGCATCCTCAAAGAAGCCAGAAAGCATCTTTTCTCTCGCTACATTTTGAACTACATCAGCACTGATTGAAAAAGTACTCATTGTTTTACTCCATAATCATAGATTTTGTAGCATTATAACATAAATCAGTAATCAGATGCTACCTCGTTTTTCCATTTCTAATAGCTTAAGAAATAACATAGCCGCAAGTTTAGTATCAGATAAAGCATCATGTTCTTTCGCAAGATGAGCTACGTTTATACCTACTTTTTCTGACATTTCCCTAAGTTTACCACTTAAACCAAGACTGTGAGCCATCTTCATAGTGCAGTAAAAACTACCAATATCAAAAGGCATTTTTTCACCTATTTGATCGAATTCAAAAAGTAAACTTTTATATTCAGCAGGTCTATTATGAGCTAATATTGGTGAAGCACCAACAAAGTTAACTAAAGTTGATTTAAAATCAGAGAAGCGAGGCTCTCTAATAACATCTCTTAAAGTTATACCATGAACTCCTACACAAAAAGGATTAACTTTATTTGTTAATGGCTTAAGTCTTTGAACCATTGTTCTACCGATTTGATTATTTATTATTTCAACACATCCTATTTCAATAATATCTTTATAGCTATTTACAGTTTCCACATCAATAGCAACATAACGTCTACTATAAGGGAATAATGGTTGATTACGAGGCCAATTTATACCAGATGATTTCTTTAACATATTAATTATACCTCAAGCGCTTTTTCTATATTTATTTCTTCTCTAAGTTGAAATAATAAATGGTAGGCTTCTACAAGAAATTCTTCTCTTAATTCTGGTGCAGTAAAATCGGATTTAGCTCTTACTAAATATTCCATAACACTTTCTATTTTATTTTGTATATTATCTTTTTCATCTATAGTCATGTTAAATCCTTATTTTTAATTGAATATATTATTGAAATAATATACAACTTAGATATAAATAAATCAATTTTATGGGGGGGAAATGAATAATAAAGAATTTGTAATGCTTAGAAGTTTAAATAAAGAAGATTATGAAGAAGGAGACAGCCCATTATGGAAGATTAGAAAAAATAAATGGGATTAAAATCCTGAAAAAATGCTGGAAGCAATAGATATTTGTGAGGCTCTATATAAAAAAGGTTTAGTAGAAAGAAAACCCGTAATTTGTGGTCTATGTGGAGAAGCTCACTTTGATAAATATAGGTACAAAATAACAAACAAAGGTATTGAATTACTATCGATACCTCAAAAAAAAGCAAAACCCGAAATAAAAACTGAAAAAATATCTATATTTCCAAAATGGATAAATAGAGTTTTAAAAAATAAAGCAAGCAATAAGAACAATCATAATTAAAGTCATTAATATAAAAGGAGATGCTTTAGCAAATTGCTCTAGTTTTAACTCTCTATGTATCTGATGAGAAAAGTGTCTATATTCTCTATGTTCAAGGATTTTGTAGGTATCAAGTTCACTTTTTATGGACTGGATATCAAAGATGGCTTGATGATAAGAACAGGTATGCTCTATCCCTAAATCATAAAAACCATCAGAATGAAAACAATCACACCGTTGTCCCTTTAACATAGCAGCTTTGTTCTCAAGTTTTCTCATCTTGTTAATAAGATCTGATTTTTCATCTTGAGTGAGTTTTTTTTTAGGAGTAGAATCAACGCCCCATCCATCAAGCCCGAAGTCATGCTCTTGTTTTTTATAAAATCTATCAACATTAAAGATCATACGTATCCCCCATTATTTTGTATAATATACCATCATTAATAATAAAAATAAAGAAAAATACGTTGTGCATGATTTTGGTTTTTGATATACTTTATTAAATTAAATTTATAAGGTGAAAATATGAAACGTCTTGTTGGAGAAGTCCCATTTGTTGTCGAAGGTAGCGCTGTAGTAGCTCATGCACGAGATATCGCTAAAGATGGACAGTGGGCTAAAGCAGCAGAATTCCTGATTGAATCTATTATTGGATTTCCTTTAGAATATGCTAATGGTGTATTGCGTGGAGATATGACTTTAACTGGCAATAGTAAAGATCAAAATGTCATGCTCGAAGAAGATAATGACAGTGAAAAATACAAAGAAAAGGTACATGATTTGTATTTTGAAAAATATTTCTTTGACGGAGATCAACTCTTTAAATTTTCACATATCCTAAAAGGTGAATATATCGAAGATGCTGTTGATGCGTTTAAAAGTAAAACAGAGAAAAGATTTTTCTTGGTAGGTAATAATCAAGCTATTATAGCATCTGTAGAAGACTCTTCTTCTGCTCCTTTCTGTTATTACGATTCAGAATATTGTCAATCTGCGACTGATTTTTACAATCAATGTTCACCCTCTTTAAAAGATAATGTGAAATATCTTTCAAAAGATGATGAGCAAGCTGATAAGTTTATAAAAATGCAAAAAGTATTAAAAGAAGATATTTTGAAAGCTTGTAAAGATCGTAACGTAACATGGGAAAATGTTTCCTTTAAAGACGTTAAAGGTGAGATTATTGAAAGATCGGTTCCTATGGAGTTAGCTTTTGCTTATATTGCTCGTGATAGCAATATTTGGAAACCAGTATCACCAAATGGTTTAAAAATGTATAATGATTCAGCATTCCATTCAGACCTTTGGTTAGCTATGGGTTATAATATTGATGGACAAGAATATAATACAAACAATCCAGAAACCGCGATTTTCTATCATCTTATGAATGAAATCCGTTTCAAATACAATAATGCTGGAGATTTTGATACTCTGAATGATACCAAAATGAGTATTTTTAAGGGTCGTGTTGTTTTTGAAGATACTAAAGATATAACAGATAAAGATATTTTGGTTCTGCCTAATGCTAATCTAAAATATGAAGCTATTGCTAAAAAAGCAGGTATGATTATTACTGAAAGTGGTGGTCCGGTATCTCACCTTGTTATTGTAGGTCGTGAAGAAATGTTTCCGGTTATTATTATGAAAGATGCTATTAATAAACTTCGCAATTATAGAGATATAGAAGTAAACTTTAATGATAAAAACATTAAAGGAATATTCCGTTAATTATTAATTATTAGATATTTAGTTGTCTATATAGAGCAGTGGATGTATAATGATTCTAACAACTTAATAAAGGATACCTTATGAAACTTATCACTTTGTTGAAAAAGTCTTTCCATGTTTTTGAGCGTGAAGATGAAAACGATGATGGAGAAAAAGTAAATACATTTGAAGTTTATGAAGAAGAAGATGATTGTGAACCCATTGGTATTTTTTATGAGTTAGAAGATGGTAATTTTAGATGGGGAAACATCTTCGGAAAAATCCCTCATAACACTGTTATGACAGAAGATGAGTTTAAAAATATTGTAAAAAATGGCAACTTTCTCTAATATTAGGGGTATTTATGACTGAAACAATTTTAAAAGAACATCCAGATTTTGTTGAGATCAATAAAATGTTCAATGATTTAAAACAAGAAGTAAGATCTAAAGCAGAAGATACTTCCAAACCCGGATTTGGTGGCGCATTTACTGCAGAAGAAATGAAATCAACAAACGATATTGCTTTTTCTATGTATAGTGGCGGTTATGAACAAAAACTTCATTCAAATAAGTTTGGGTTTAGCTTAGTTGAGAATTACACCTATGCTGATGGAACTGGGTATACTTTTTATACTGGTAGTATCAATGAGTTGCGAGCAGCCTATAATGAAGTATTCAAAGAACAGAAAGAAATGGATAACAAAGATGTTTCACCATCTGTAAAACGTGTTCGTCCATAATGCTATTATTAAAAGCGCCTTATGGTCATAATCGTGGAACAGGTGTAACACTACGATTTGATCATTTTAAATATGAACTTCCTTCTTTAAGGGAGTTCACTTTATTATTACTTGGATTTAGCTGTCATCCTCCAGCAATAAAAAAAATATATAATGCTCTAAAGTATTCAGGAGAATATACCTGTTATCTCCAAGCTTCGTGGTTTAGAGATCAATATTATTTTCTTGAACTTATTTTAAAAAAGTATTATATTGATCTTGATGTGTTCTTTTTTACTTCTGATAAAGATAAAGAAGAAGTTATGCACATATATAATTGTAATAAAGATAAACATTTAAATAAAGAAACAAATGAAGATTTTATTTTTAAGTTAAATAACGATTATTGTAAAACAGGCGAAAAATATTTAAAAGTGGCTTTAGAAAGATTTAATATAGAGTGCGATTGAGTCTCCTCGCTCTTTAAATCCCGATGAGATCTGCGTAGGCACCATAACAGAAGGTCGTCCTGTAAAAGGTAAGTTTTCTGTGATTAGGCAGCAGCTAATCAAATAGAAAAGGCTCGTAAGAGCCTTTTTTATTTATATATTCTTTCCACAATTTTTTCTCATAATTACCAAAAGAAATAAGCCTTGCCCCTTGAATCGGGGCTACTGACTTAATAGTTTGTATATACTGGTTTTCTCCAAAATTTTAACTCTGAATCACTGAACTGAATATCTTCTTTTAATATTTCTAGTAATGATTTAGTTCTTCTGTGTGAACCAGATATAAAATTCCATTCAGGGATATCAAAGCCAATAACATTCATGTCACCTATCTTGGATATTTGGCTAAATAAATCGGAAACATTAGAAACTGCAAAATAGACTTTACTAAAACCATTTTTTTTATTGCCTGTCGTATAGTATATAGGTATGTTATTTTGATACGCTTGATATACATTAAATAAGCTAGATTTTTCTGGATTTAATGACTGAAAAACCAATTCATTATGATATCCATCTTTACTTAACCTTGGATGCGGAGCTTTTAAATAAAAATCCTCGCTGAGATTTTTGATTTCTATTTTTTCAGGTTCTCTAAATAAATAAGCTAATACATTACTTAACCCTAATCTTATATTTACAGCGTAAGATTGTACAAATATAGAATAACCATTATAGTCATAAACAGTTTTATTTTTAAAATCAATAAATGTAATACCATAAGTGTGAGGCGCAAAAAAAGCTAAATCTTCATCATAATCTTGATGTTCTTCTAAAGTTTTAGCACTGCGTTCCAAAGGATAGTTGTTATCTTCAAGATGCTTCTTTAATAATTGTTCATCTAATAAATATAGAATATTTGAAAAAGTCATATACTGAATGGATTTGTGAACTTTAAATGTAGAGATAGTATCATCAGAAAAACGGATAGCAATTGTAATTTTACTCATTTATATTCCTTATTTGTTTAACCAATATTTGATTTGTTTTTGTGGGATAATATCAGAAATTTCATTAAAAAGTTCATTAAGATGTTCTGCGTCAGAAGATGTAATATTCCAATCAGGAACAGCTATTCTGAATATATCTCCATTTAATACTAAATCTGTTTGTTTGCTTATTTTACTTGAATATATTTGTAGTGCTTTTTGAAAAACATCAAAGATGTTTTCAGAGGTAATATCCTGTTCTTCATGAGGATTTTGCTCATTAACATAAAATATAGAGGCTCCATGTTGCAAAGCTTGATATGTGTTAAATGGTATATAAAAAAAACGTTGATTTGATTCAACTATATTAAAGTTTTCAATTAGTTTTTTTATATTTTCATCTATAAGATTATATTTAGAATCTGATGGAATATTACTTCCGATTTCATAGTTAACTGAACTCATTGGATATTCTAAAAATCCTGAATAGTTATTATATGAGTGAACCTTTTTAGTAATAAAATCGATAAAAACAATACCGTAATCATATGGAGCAAAGAAAGATTTTTGAGAGTCATAATCATTGTGATCTAATTCACTATTAGCACTAATATTCAAAGGATATTTATTGATTTCTAAAAAATGTAATAATTTCTTCTCATCCAGTAAAAATAAAATATTCTTAAAATTATTAAATTCTTTTGTTTTATGTATTTTAAAAGAAACCAATTGATCATCAGAAAATCGTATAGCCATAGTTAATAAGCTCATTATCTACCTCATTTAATTTAATATTATTATTAGCTAACATATTAATAGATTTAATGAGAGAAATCAATAATATTAAGATTTTGTTTTATTGATTTATTTTTAAAGAAAAGGTATAACTTATAAATAAAATAAATAGAAATATGAGGATTATATGAAAAATTGGAATGACTTTTTTGAGCAAGAAAAACAAAAACCATACTTTAATAAGATTGTAGCTTTTCTAGATGAAGAAAAAAAGAATGGAGAAATAGTATATCCACCAAGCGAACATATATTAAGTGCTTTTAATTATACGCCTTTTGAAAATGTGAAAGTGGTTATACTTGGACAAGATCCTTATCATGGACCAAATCAAGCTCATGGCCTTGCTTTTTCTGTAAATAAAGGCATTAGGATTCCTCCTTCTTTGGCTAATATGTATAAAGAACTTGAAAAAGATATACCCGGTTTTAAAATACCTAATCATGGTTATTTAGAGAGTTGGGCAAATCAAGGCGTAATGATGTTAAACAACGTTTTAACAGTAAGAAAAGGACTGCCAGCATCTCACGCTAATATTGGATGGGAAATATTCACTGATGCCGCAGTAGAATATCTAAATAAAAATAAAGAAGGGTTAGTATTTTTGTTATGGGGAAGCCATGCTCACAAAAAGGGTCAAAATATAGATGCTAAAAAACACTATGTTTTAAAAGCTGCTCATCCATCTCCTTTTTCAGCATATAGAGGTTTTTTTGGATGTAATCATTTTTCAAAAACAAATGAAATATTGAAAAAAGAAGGTAAGCAAGAAATAAATTGGTCTATTGAATAGAAGGAGGAAATTATGTTAACTAAAGAAGAAATCAATGCCATAAACTCTGGAATAACATTACTTGACTTAAAAATCCATGAATCTTGGATGATGATGAAAGCAGGAACAAAAGAAGAAAATTATGAAAAATGTAATAAAAACTTTAGTTCATTCCTTAGTGCTTTAAATGAGTTTACATCAAAAATAAACTTCACAGGAGAAAGAGGAAATAGAGATAAATTTACTGTTACAGATGTTTTAATATTAAATGATATAGAAAGTACAGTTAAAAAAAATAGTGAACTTCAATTATCATTATTAGCATCAATAATAAAGGATACTTCAAGTTTTGATGATATTCATAAAAGCATTGTCAACTCAACATTGTATATGCAAAATATAAGAGAATATATAAAAGAAAATATGGCAGAATAATAATTCTAATAAATATAAAAAAGCTTCTTAGATGAAGCTTTTTTTATGTTTTACTAAAATATAATCTATCATAATATTACGAAATTTATTAGTAATAATATGATTATAATCAGAGAAACGTAAATTATATAAAATAATTTACGCATATAATAAGAATCTTTATTTTTTTATCCTTAACTTTCAGCAATATAAAATATTTTCTCATAAATAAACATATTTTGAAACAATTTGACACCATTAGATACTTTGTTAAATATTGTTTAGATATATTGCAAAATGGAGATATGTTAAGTGAAAAAGAATAAAGGTTTCACCTTAATAGAGTTAATACTTGCTCTTGGTGTTGGTGTAATGGCCTCATTTATTAAATTTCAGGATATGAGAAATGAACAAGATTTAATGAAGGCTTCCGCTGCTGGTGAGCAGATACAAAGGATTGGTTATGCAGTTAACAATTATATTTCGTTAAGATATGATAAACTATCAACGTTAACGTCAAGTTCAAGTCAGAGTAACGATCCGGGTCCAAGAATCTGTTCAGGAGATACTTGCACAATTACTATTCAGACATTAAAAAATGATGGGATATTGCCAAATAGTTATGTAGATAGTAATGCGTTTAAATCGCCATATTCAATAGTTATAAAAAGAACTGGAAGTTCACCTAATTATGTTCTTGATGCCATGATTACAACCTCTGCTGCATGGATAGAATCAGGAAATAACCCTCGTTATGATTTATTAGGATTTGCCATGCAAAAAGCAGGTATAGATAGTGGAATGACAAAATCTAATACAAAAGCAGATGGTTATAATGGTAGCTGGAGCGAACAATCATCATCATTTAATAATATAACAAAACCCGGACAATTAGCATTTAGAGCAGGTTATAATGCTTCATTATATTCTGCATTTTTACGCCGTGATGGGACTCTTCCAATGACGGGAAATCTCAATATGGGTGGTAAAGATATCTATAATGCTAAAGATATGACTGCTTCTGGTAATGCTTCTTTTGGTGGTAAAGGAGATTTTAGAGGAAATATAACATCAGGCGGTACCGTAACTGCCGCAGGTCAGGTTATAGCACACAATGGTTACGGCGATACTATTTCTTTTGGTGGTGACTCTCATGCCGATGATTATGAAATAACAATGGCACAGGATAAGCCATTATCTATCCATATGGCAAGTAACAGAAGTGATATAACAGCATTAAAAATTACTGGAGGTCTTGCTACAACAGGAAATGGTTCTTTCACTGGAGAATTAGGAGCTAATGGTAATATAACAGCAGGTAAACAAATAATAGGTCATAATGGTGGAGGTGATACATTCTATATAGGAGGCGGTGATGCGAATGACTACGAATTCAGATTAGGATCAGTTAAACCATTAACCTTATGGAGATCGGGTGGTTTATCAAATGAACAACGTTTCCAAGTATGGGGTCGTCAAGATAACCTTGGGGACTTATCTGTTAGAGGGGATGGAAATAGTCAGGGATATATAATAGCATCGGGAAATATTACATCATCAGAAACTGTATCGGGTAAATATTTAAAAGCCAATAGTGTATCAGTTGCTGGAGCGTCTTGTCCATCTAATGGAATGATTTCTCAAAATAATGAAGGGAGGATACTTTCATGTGTAAATGGACAATGGAAAGGTATTGGTTCAAAAGGATATAAAATATATAGTGGAAGTGGTGGTAAAATAGCATTAGCCACTGCATCAGATCATATTTGTTCTATACTTTCTTGGAGAAAATATGGTAACTCAAGAAAAGGTGCGTTTTATTTTACCATAGAGAACGGCAGATGGTATGTCCAAAATAATGGTGAATATATTCAAGCAATATGCACGGAAAATTCATAAAATATAAGTGTAATAGGAGCCTCGGCTCCTTTTGTTTTGCATAGCATAAAGAATAATTATAAAATGTATAGATATTAGTTAAATGAGATGATCGAAAAATGATAAAAAATACATCAACAGTTGATAAAAATACATTAATTAATGAGGTTTTAAATAATCATCTTTATGTTGATAAAGAAGGTTTTTTATTAAGGTATATTTTAGAAGATTATCAAAATCATCCTTATTATGCTACAGGAGTAAAAATTAGCTTATATTATGATAATGGTTTTCCCATTGCTTTAGCTTTTTATGATCCTACTCAATACTATACCATCCAAGTATTTACTAAAAAAGAATATAGAAATAAAGGAATTGCCAAAAAATTAGTTTCAGATCTATTTTCACAACTTGATGAAAAAGAAAAAAGAAAAGTTAGAGCAGGTATTGGTGAAGATGAATGTTGCCATTTTTGGTTATCACTAGTTAAAAATAATGTTATGAATGAAAAACATTTTGATGAATTTGATGTTATAGAAAGAAAAGTTGATTCAAGTAAAGTTAAATTTTTAATTGAATCATTTAGGAAAGCTTCTTAAATAATAAATTAAGGTGTTGCTTTCTATCAAAAGAAAATATAAAATATTTTTGTAAGTTAACCAGACAATCGCTATCAGAAATGGTAGAGGAAAGTCCGGTCTCCGTAGAACAGGGTGCCAGTTAACGGCTGGACAGCGTGAGCTGATGACAAGTGCAACAGAAAGCAAACCGCCGATGGCCCGAAAGGGATCAGGTAAGGGTATTTAACAGTATACTAAAAATATGATCAAACCTGATCACATATAATAAAACGTAAACTATCAGGTTTTACCGAAATGTTTCATTTTGTTTTTAATATGTAAATACTTTGTATTTGCGTAAAAACATTGAATAAACATCACTTTATTTGATTTTAGATATAGTATAAGGTATATTCTTTATATAAAACAAAGGATAAACTCATATTGGCTAACTCTGATACACGAACTATTACGATTAATACAAAGATAAAGTCATCTGCTTTCACCGCAGAGGAATTGTCTTTTCTTGACGTGTATCTGAATCATTATAATCACATTAAGTTTATCACCACATCCAAGATAAAAAAGAAATCACTTGACGGGCTTAAAATAGCAGATGTTAAATCATTATGTGATAAAAATGATGTTTTGCCCTATCGTATATTTAATGCTGGTTTATTCCAGCAGGTACAAGGACAGATTAAATCTCAGCTATCCAACAAGAAAAACTACCTTGATAATGTGCAGGATAAGATAAAATCAGTTGAGAATAGGCTACAGAAACAGGTTAATACGATTGCGTTAATTAACAGCATGACACCCGTTATGCGTAGCTATGCTGCGAATCGCACCCGCTTATCCGAAGCAGTAAAAAAGAAAACGGTTTTTCTTCATCAGCTTGAACGTCTCCGCAGTCGTGAACAAAAGTTAGAAAAAGATATAGCTAACAATGATTTTAAAATATGCTATGGCTCTGCAGACCTGCTAAGTAAACGAAACCGCATTCATCCTAATGATAAAGAAAAACTAACAGCGTGGAGAAAACAATGGAACGCTTTACGCTATGGACATATGTTATTCGTCGGTTCTACCGATGAAAACTTGGGTAACTCCAATGCTAATATAAATATTAATAAAAATAACGAATTTATATTAAATATAACCGTTCCTGTTGCGTTAAAAAAACAATTCAGTTTTTCTAAACTCACTGTCCCTATTACTGTTTCCTATTATGAAGATGAATTACGTAATCACATCCTGTTTCACCGTGAGGGTAAGGTTAAATATACGAAAGCCCAAAAGGAAGCAGCTAAGGCAGAAGGGAGAACGTTAGTTTCTCCTACATCTTCGCTTTCAATCAGATTAATGAGAAACAGCAAAGG
>OJZM01000321.1_pt1 | contig 32507 bp, 27 predicted proteins | sample 1611181 | NCBI WGS metagenome assembly OJZM01 (sample SAMN04436715, study PRJEB24849) | human gut metagenome | biome: human gut; feature: NICU; material: stool | host: Homo sapiens | place: USA: Saint Louis, MO | collected 2010-09-09 | reverse complement strand
TGCTGCATCAGCGCCGGGTTGCTGCCGGCCAGCATCGGGATCTCACTATACTGCAAACCTTCCATCTCCAGGCGGAAATCCGGACCGGCAGTGCCCTGGGCGCTACGAGAGCTGGCGTACAGGGTGACATTGCTCTGGCTGCCGTTGCGCAGGGCGATCATCGGTTTGATATAGGCAATCTGTTCCGGCGTCGCCAGGATCCAGGCGGCGTCGACGCCACCGCTACTGCTGACCGGGACATCTTCCGGGTTGCCGAGGCTGCTGTCAGACGCTGACGGCAGCGTAGAAACGGGCGTACCGCTCAGAGAGATACCGCTGTTGACGCTGGATTTCAGCTCAGAAGCGGAACCAAAGCGCTGCTGCAGGACGGTTCCGCCACCCAGTTTTAACCACTCGTTGGCGAAGGCGTTCACCACGCGATCGCCGAGCGCGCCGCGAGGCGCCAGCAGCAGCGGCGTTTGTTTGCCCTGATCGTGAATATGGCGCGCCGCGTCACGGGCCTCATCTTCCGGGGAGAGGGCGAAATAGCAAATATTGGCGCGATTTTCGACTTTCTCCGGCTGGTTCAGCGCCAGTACGTTGAGCGAGGTATTGCTCTTGATGACATCCTCGACGTTATCTTTGAGCAGCGGGCCGACGACGAGGGTGGCGCCATCCTGCTGTACCTGCGCGAGCAGCTGACTCATTGGTTGCGTGGTGGTGTCGTAAATTTTCAGTTCAGCCGAAGGGTTGGCCGGGGTGGTGGCAACCGGCTGGGTCTGCGGTGCGCTGACCGCAGGTTGCGCGGTTGTGGCGGTGGCGTCGCTGGTGGCTGACTGCTCCGGCACCGCGGCAGCCTGAGTGGCGGTCGGCGCAGTGACCGGAGCCGGCGCCCGATCGGCCTCTGGCGCCTGTACAGGGACCGGCGCGGTATTGGTTGAGGTCAGGTCACCCACTTCGGCCTGTGAAGGGCTCACGACGTCGCTGCTGGCGACACTGGCGGCCTGCGCAACCTGGGCAGGAACGGCGTTTCCGGTGACGGTCGGCGCGCCATTTTTCGCCGCTTCAAAACCCTGCTGGATGGAACGACCGAAGACGGCGGCCTGGCCGTTGAGCGGCAGCAGGAGGGCGATCTTATTGGTTGAGGCCGGTTTATAATTTTGCATATTCACCAGCGCCGTTGGCAGCATTTTCGCGCCAGGGTTCTGCGGATAGCGGGTTTGCCAGTCTTTCACGCCGGCTTTGAGCAGGGTGGGATCGTTACGGTTGTCAAACCACATGCGTTGCAGATCCAGCCATCCCTGCAGGACGTTTTCATCGGCATTGATGATCAGCGCGTTAGCCTGATCCTGGGTCATTGAGGTGAGCGCTTTCCAGGTCGCGTCGATATTCTGCTGCTGTTGTTTCGGCTGACTCAGCAGCGGCTGCTGGGCGATCAGGGCACGTAGCAGCGTAATTGACGGACGGCCCTGGCTGGCATCAATCTGCGCCTGCCAGTATCGCGGCTGCTGATTCGTCTCGAAGTTTGCCGGATCGAGCTTGCTCAGCAGCGCCTGAGCGCCCTGGAAATCGTTCTGTGCCAGCTTCACTTCGACGGCCAGCAGAGATTGCTCGCGGGCCTGGGTACCGTTGAGATTAGAGGGCAGCTGGTTGAACAGGTCGATGGCCTGCTGCTTTTTGCCTTCCTGTAACAGTGCACGAATGGCGAGTAATTGCCAGTTGGTCTTGCTATCATTCGAGCTTTGCTGCATTTGCTGTAGGTAGTAACTGGAATCTGCCTGTGCCGTACCCTGTAAAAACGCCGTGCTTTGATCCGGGGTATGGGTGCCGCAGCCAGCGAAGATCAAAGCAGCCAGCAGTACGGGCAGACAACGCGCGGGTTTAGAACGAAGAAATGTTGACGGTACCATATGTATCCAGTGATATTTTTTTGGCTCAATGCTCAATATTAATTCGGCAATACGGACGAGACAATGAAACAACACGAATCAGCAGATAATTCTCAGGGGCAGCTCTATATTGTGCCCACTCCGATCGGAAATCTGTCTGATATCACGCAGCGTGCCCTGGAAGTATTACAAGCCGTTGATTTAGTTGCCGCGGAAGATACCCGCCACACCGGTTTGCTGCTCCAGCATTTTGCGATTAACGCCCGTTTATTTGCGCTGCACGACCATAATGAACAGCAAAAAGCTGAAACACTTCTGGCGAAATTAAAAGACGGGCAGAACATTGCGCTGGTGTCTGACGCCGGGACTCCGCTGATCAACGATCCGGGCTATCACCTGGTACGGGCTTGTCGCGAGGCCAATATCCGCGTGGTGCCGCTTCCGGGCCCCTGTGCCGCCATTGCTGCGCTCAGCGCGGCAGGACTGCCTTCCGATCGTTTCTGCTACGAAGGATTCCTGCCGGCAAAATCAAAAGGACGTCGCGATACGCTGAAGGCGCTGGAAGAAGAGCCGCGTACGCTGATCTTTTACGAATCAACTCACCGTTTACTGGAAAGCCTGGAAGATATCTGCACGGTGCTGGGAGAGTCCCGCTACGTGGTGCTGGCGCGTGAGCTGACCAAAACCTGGGAATCCATTCACGGCGCGCCAATTGGCGAACTGCTGGCGTGGGTGAAAGAGGATGAGAACCGACGTAAAGGCGAGATGGTACTGATCGTCGAAGGGTTTAAAGCGCAGGAAGAAGCCCTGCCCGCAGACGCGCTGCGTACGCTGGCTCTGCTGCAGGCGGAGCTACCGCTGAAAAAAGCCGCTGCGCTGGCCGCGGAAATTCACGGCGTGAAGAAAAATGCGCTGTATAAATATGCGCTGGAGCAGCAGGGGGAGTAAGCTTTCCTCGCGATGACCGTACTTATCTGACTCAACATGCGATTATCAGCCGGGCAAACTCAGTGTTGCCCGGCTGATATTAATGCCTTACATTGCGCAGAATAAACAGATTGTACGGGGATGCAGCCAGAGAAATGACGCCGGGATCTGAGTCGTCACTTTCCCTTCTCTGAATGCGCGAAATGCCTGCTGTTTTCCGTCACCGGCAACCAGCAACAGGATCTCTTTTGCCGCGAGAATATCCCTGAGGCCCAGCGTGATTCCCTTATCCACCGGGGCTGATGCCTGTTTCAGCATGTCATGCTGGCGGGTACCTGCGTCGAGAAGTGCGATATGGCTACTGGGTTCAAGGGCGTCGCCCGGTTCGTTAAGCCCTAAATGCCCATTTTTGCCGATCCCTAACAGACAAAGATCCAGACCGCCATGCCGGGCAATGTGCTCAACAACTCGCTGGCATTCCTGTTTGTCAGCTCTGTCAGAAGCAAACGAAATATAGCGTTCAGCTGTAATCGCAAGTGGCTGAAGAATATGCTTTTGCAGAAACACGTTGCAGGTAGCCGGGTTATCGGGTGACAGCCCGACCCATTCATCGAGCTCGACGAAAGTGACCCGACTGACGTCCACTTTTTGGCTCTTCACCTTCTCAACGAACAGCTGGTAAGTGAGCAGCGGCGTCGCCCCGGTTGCCAGGCATATCAGCGCGTCTGGCTTACGGTGAATGAGCGCGATTAAATGGTCGCTGGCGCTTTCGCTCAGCGCACGATAATCGCTGGATTCATGAAATACAATGTCACCCATTTATAAGATCCCCAGTGCAGAGCCGGCAATGGCCAGTACAAAAGTGACGGCAATCAGTAAAACAGGATGGGTCTTTTTCACCCGCAGCAGGTAGTACATGAGCAGTGTGTAACCCATCGGCAAGATGTTGGGGAAGACTTTGTCAAAGAAATCCTGCTGTAGCGCAACCTTATGTGTGGCATCAATGGCAAAGGTGGTGACCACGTTGATGTGTACATACGATGCAATCAGGCCGCCAATGACGGTGACGCCGAGGATTGTCGCCGAGCGGGCGATCATCTGCGAGTTTTCCCGTACCTTGTCTATGGCTTTTATCCCTACCGTATAGCCGACGTGCGTCCAGCCTACGCGCAGGAAAAAGATGGCAAGATAAACGGCAAAGAACAGGATCGGCCCCAGGACGTTGCCCTGGCTTGCAAAAGAAGAGCAGATCCCAGCCATAATTGGCAGCAGGGTAAACCAGAAAATTGCATCCCCAATCCCTGCAATCGGACCGAAGAGCGCCACTTTCAGGCCTTTGATCGTATTTCGGTTTTCTCCTTTTTCTTCCATGGAGATAAGCAGGCCCATCAGAAAGCCCACGAGGTTTGGGTGGGTGTTAATAAACTCCAGATGATCCTTCATGGCGGCGCTAAGGCCTTCTTTATCGCCTTTATAGATCTTTTTCAGGATCGGCAGCATCGCCCAGGTAAAACCACCCGCCTGCATACGTTCGTAGTTGAAACTGGCCTGAAGTAAAGAGGAGCGAAAACCCAGGCGCGTAATGTCTTTTTTACTGATTTCAGATCCCATTGCTATAATCCTCTTCATCTTTTTTTGACGCGGTAGCCTGAGACTGCGCGGCGTTTTTTGCTTTCGCATTGAAGAATTCGTAAACCGCAAACCCAGCGCCTAAAACGGCTACCGGCAGCAGGTTGCTGACCTGGATGTAACAGACAAACAGAAAGCCTGCGATGAGATAAGGAATATATTGCGCCTTAAACATCACGCGCAGCAGCAGACCGAAACCGACCGCAGGCAGAATACCGCCTGCCACTTCGAAGCCGTGGGTCAGCCAGGCAGGCATCGCTTTCACCAGGGCCTGCATTGCCCCTTGCGCCAGATAAGTACAGAGAAAGGCGATAACGGCGTACGAGCAGGCGACAATCAGCGTCGTCGTCCAGTTCAGACGAGCAAACGCTGCCGTGTCGGCCTCTTTTGCACATTTATCGGCTTTAGACATAAATAACGAAAATGCCGAGTAGAAGAACAAAATGACATATTGCATCAACAGGCTAAACGGCAGGCCTAAACCAATTGCGGTTTTAGCATCGACGCCGGTGGTCCAGGCGATGACGGTCGTCATTACCCCCGCCATGATGGGGTTTGGCGGCTGCACGCCGCCGGCAGGAGTCAGGCCCGCAAAGGCCAGTTCAGTCAGACCCCCGGTGATTAAACCAATATGAATATCACCCAGGATCGCCCCGGTAAGCGTACACACGATAATCGGACGAAAAAGGAAAAGAGCTTCCAGCCAAAAATCTATCCCAAGAACAAAAACTAATGCTGCCAGGGAAATTCCCTGTATGAGGGTTATTTCGTGCATTTTGTTGCCTCGTAATAGTGATTTCAGTTATTAGAATATCGAGACTCTGCAATTAATCAGGGATGCCCTCTTTCGTATCACCGGGAACATCCTGAATAAATATGTTTACGCCGCTATGCTTGATAAATTGCAGATTATCTAAATCGTGATTATCGACATAGACCTTACTGCTGATCTGTTTTTTCCCTTCAGAGAAATGCATATTTCCGACATTGACATCTTTTAATGGCACGCCGCCTTCGATCAGTTTTCTGACGGTAGCCGGAGTACGACAGATGAGAAAAATTTTCTGGTGAGGGGCCGCTTTAGAAATGATGGCGATTGTTTTCTCGATTGAGAAAAAACGAATGCCGAAGCCGTAGGTGTCTGCCGTCATCCCCATCAACTTTTGCTGAATGTCGTCGTTTGCGACTTCATCATCGACAACAATCAATAAGTTTGCACCAATCGTGGAGGTCCAGGTAACACCGACCTGGCCATGGACCAGGCGGTTATCAATGCGGGTTAATAAAATATTTGGAGTACTCATATGATTAATTCCTGTCAATATGATCGGTAAGTTACGCATTATTAAAATAATATGCTTGCGCTTGATTTAAGAAACCGATACCGAATCGATCGCTAATTTATCCGCCGACCCGCAAACGGTGATTTTGTTTCTGACCACCTCTTTCATGGCATCCATGCCGACGCGCATGTAGTAGCGAGGATCGTTACCCTGCGGATTTTCGGCGAACCATTTTTTGACCGCCGCGGCGAATGCAATTTTCAACTCGGTGGCCACGTTAACTTTGCAGACCCCCAGTTCGATAGTGCGGCGGACGTAATCGTCTGGTACGTCGCTCGCGCCGTGCAGCACCAGCGGTATGTCCACGACTTCGCGGATTTCCGCCAGACGCTGGAAGTCAATTTTTGGCGTTTTGCTGTAAAGCCCGTGGGCGGTGCCAATGGCGACCGCGAGGCTGTCGACTCCCGTCAATTCAACAAAACGTTTTGCCTCCTGGGGATCGGTCAGAAAAGCGCTTTCAGCATCAACGCTCATATCATCTTCCATGCCGCCCAGGCGTCCGAGTTCTGCTTCGACGCTGCAATCACGGGCATGGCAAAAATCCACGACCGATTTCACCAGCCGGACATTCTCTGCAAACGGGAAATGGCTACCATCGATCATGGCGCTACGAACGCCGGCATTTACTTTACGGGTAATATCTTCCAGCGATTCGTGATGATCGAGATGCAGCGCCAGCGGCATGTCGTAGGTAGTGGAGTAAGCGCTGCATAGCGCATAGATCTCCTCCAGCGCGATGTGCTTAAACGTGCCCGGCGTTCCTGCGAGGATCACCGGCGATCGCATTTCACTGCAGACTTCAAGGATCGCCTGGATCGTCTCGGCGTTATGAATGTTGAAGGCAGGGACCGCATAGCCTTTTGCCTGAGCATCCAGCAGAAGGTATTTCGTTGAAATAATGCTCATGATGCGATCCTCTCAAGCATTCCAGGGGTGAATGACTACGCCTTGTACCACGCGGTTAACCGTACCGCTGATGGAAGGCGCGTCCGGGGTATTACCGACGCTGATGGATTGTGCGAGAGCGAAAGTCTGGGCATACATCAGGAAGCAGAAAGCCTGTTCGACATCGATAAACGTACGAGAAGGCGGTAACAGGATGTGCGGACCGGCTTCGATAGCAGCATCGTTCTCAGCGGCAATCGCTACCACGCGCATGGCCTGGTTGTCGCGGCGTAGTTCGGCCAGCAGATCGAGATCGTACTGACGGGTATACGGATGACTGGAAACCAACACCACAATCAGCGTTTCTTTATCAACCAGTGATTTAGGGCCGTGGCGGAAGCCGGCAGGAGAGTCATAAAATGCCGCTCGCTTGCCTGCGGTCAATTCCAGGACCTTGAGAGCCGATTCACGAGCCGCACCCTGTAATCCGCCGCTGCCAAGGTAGACGATCCGTTTCCACGGCTCATGACCAAATACGCCATTGCTAAAATCGCCGAGCGACGTGAGGATCGTTTGGCAGCGATCCGCCACGTCACCGAACGTGGTGCTGTTGATCGTTTCTGGTGCAAACACCGCAAGGCAGCTTGCCATCATGGTGGTGATGCTGCTGGTCATTGCGAAGCCGCGATCGTGGGTTTCAGCCGGCATTAATAGCGCAAAGGCATTAGGGTTGTTTACTGCGTTTTGATACAGGCTGCCGGCTTCATTGCAGGTAATCGACAGGTGGTAACATTCAGGTACGAATTGGTTAGCCAGTTCGACGGCCGCGACGCTCTCCGGGCTATTGCCAGAGCGGGCGAAGGAGACCAGCAGCAGCGGATGTGCCGCGTTAAAGTAGTCCATGGGGTTTGTGACCAGATCGGTCGTTGGGACCGCGCTGAAATTTTTTCCGGTATGGCGCGACAGCCAGGGCGCGATGATCTCGCCGATAAAGGCGGAGGTGCCGGCTCCGGTCAGGACAATTCGCAGGTCGTTTTTGCGTAGCAGGGGGGTGAGGAAGCTGTCGATCGTCGAGCGAATATTGTCGATATTGTTGAGTGAACGCAGCCAGCAGGCAGGCTGCTGACGGATCTCTGCTTCAGTCCAGGTGCCAGTGCTAGCAAAGGCGGCAGTAGAGGTTTCAGGCATAGCTCGGTCCTTAATCGTGTGAATTCCACATCAGACGCTGGCAAAAATGTCGCTATCTTTCGTTTCGTTTCACTTGTTTGCTTAATCAGTTTTATAAAATTTATACGAAAGAAAGTGAAAGTTCAATGCACGATTAAGGAAATAAAACGAAATTTGTGATCGAAACGCAGAAGGAAAAGATAATGCATTGTTTTTAATAGATAATATTATTATTTATTTATAAATCAGACGGCTTTATGAAAGGAAAAGAAAGCCTTCGGTTTGAAAACGAAGGCTTTATGCGGCGTAATGAAAGGGTCAGCGAAGTGGCCTGTTTCGCGACAGGATGAGTGATATTCGCGTTACCTGGCTCAGGTAACGGCATCAGATCCCTTCTTCCACGGGCTTTTCCGTGCGACAGCGTCCTAGCTCATCACTCAGGCTGGTCAAGCCGCGATGGCCGCACTCCAGCGCCTGTACGCGAAACGCCTCACTGCATAAGCCCTCACGTTCCATGACCATTTCCAACACTAACTGTAAGTTGGTGCCGGTGATGACTTCACTGCCCGGTTTCTGTATTGCCAGCGTGGAGGCCACCCGAAATGGCGTTCCTCCCAGCAGGTCAGTCAAAAAGATAATACCGTCCGCGTCTTCAAGTTCTGCAACTGCCTGCTCCAGCTGAGAGGTTAGTTGTGCTGTGGTCGATGTTTCAGGGAAATCAATGGCGATAAATTGTGTCTGTTCGCCGAGGATCTGCTTCATCGCTTTTTCCATCCCGGTAGCGAACCCACCGTGACCACAAAGAATAATACCTAACATTGTGACTCCTCTTACTTAGCATTTTTCGCCTGGAATACGTGTCGGATTTACCCGCCGCTGTCTGCTGTAAACGGATAGCCCACGTTAGCAGAAACGGTTACGCGCTATGTGACGTAACGCCCACACAGGCGGCGTGGTACTGCTGCAGTATGTCCTGAATGTGATCGAGGATGAGTTCTCGCGGCTCCGCCTTGAGATCACCCTCGCGAACTTTGATGTACTGCAGCGGCATATACTGACTGAGGAGCGGCAGCGGGAGCGGCCAGTCCGCGAGATTACGCACCAGGCGGGCAAACGCCTCATCGATTTGCCGATCCGGCCAGTAGTAGCGCACGCGGTCTGAATAGCTATAGCCTCGCGCCAGACGTCGCGCATGACCATCGCCGTGATAGTGGTTTTGCCAGTATTCCGGGCGATCGAGCATCACGTTTTCCAGCACCTGACGCAGCCCGGAGCAGGCCTTCGCAGGCAGCAGCTCCTCCTCTATTGCCGCCAGTGAGAACAGCGCTTCACGCAGGGCGAAGGTGAGCGCCGGGCCAACCTTCAAAATAGCAAAGTGATCTTTAACCAGCTGCCGCAGCGCCTGCGGCGTCTGGTAATCGGTCGAGTGGGCTTCAAAGACCAGCGCGTCATAGTCTTCAACCATGGCGCTAAGCGCTTCGGCTCGCTGGGGTTGATAGTCGATAATATGCGTGTGATCGAATTCGACGCCAGGCTGGACCACTAATCCGATGATACGTGGCCAGATGTGGGTCAGCCCGCGTAGCTCAAAGGCATGTCGATGTGCTTCCAGCGTCGCACGCGCGGCATCAGGCGTCGTAACCTGTAGCTCGGTCAGGGTTTCATGAGCCCCGCCTGGGACGGGGACTTCGGTGCCGATGACGTAGACCAGGTCAGATTCACCGAAACGTTCACGGCAGGTCTCTTCCGCCACCGCGGCCAGGCGCGCGGCGCGTTCAGCGACGATGTCATCGGTTAACGGCAGCGGATCACCTTCGCAGGACATACTGCAATCGAGGTGGATCTTCTTAAAACCGGCGGCGACGTAGCTTTTTATTAAATCATCGGCATTCGCCATCGCCTGGGCGGCAGGCAGGGTTTGCCAGCGGTTGGGCCCAAGGTGATCGCCGCCGAGGATCAGCTGTGATTGGGGAAAATCGAGCGAGTCGGCGAGCTGGTGGACAAAACCGCGGAAATCGGCCGGCGTCATGCCGGTATAACCGCCGAACTGATCGACCTGATTGGATGTGGCTTCAATCAGTAACGGGGTTTGCTGCGCCCGGGCGTAACGAATGGCGGCCTCAAGTACCAGTGGATGGGCGGAACAGACGGCATAAATACCGTTGCCTCTACCTTGTTTATGCTGCGCCACCATTTTTGTCAGATGTTTCACTTTCCTCTCCATTTCGGATGGTAATGAGATTAATCTTTCGTTTTGTTTCATTTAATACTGCATCATGGTGATGTAAAAATAAAACGAAAGATAATAGTTTTCCGATCTGTTTCACAAAAGAAACATAATGAAAGGTTTCAGCGAGGGGCGTTGCGCTGCTCTCTGCCTTTATGGGGCTTGCATTCCGTTAAAAGAAAGGTGTTAATAGACCAAACGAAATGAAACGAAAGATTTGATGAAAGGAATACTTATGAGCGGTACCGACTCTTCTGCAGATAAGCGCATCAGCGGCACCAGTGAAAGGCGTGAGCAGATTATCCAGCGCTTACGGCAGCAGGGAAGCGTGCAGGTGAACGATCTTTCTCTTTTATACGGTGTCTCGACGGTGACGATTCGCAACGATCTGGCCTTCCTTGAAAAACAAGGTATTGCGGTTCGCGCTTACGGCGGCGCGCTGATCTGCGACGGGACAATGCCGGCTCCCGAACCGTCGGTGGAAGATAAAAGTTCGCTCAATACCGCGGTGAAGCGCAGCATCGCGCGGGCGGCGGTAGAACTGATTCAACCGGGGCATCGTATTATTCTCGATTCCGGGACCACCACCTATGAAATCGCCCGTCTGTTGCATCAACATACGGACATTATTGCGATGACCAATGGGATGAATGTGGCGAATGCGCTGCTGGATGCTGAAGGGGTGGAACTGTTAATGACCGGGGGACATCTGCGCCGTCAGTCGCAGTCGTTTTATGGCGATCAGGCCGAGCAGTCTTTACTGAATTACCACTTCGATATGCTTTTTCTCGGCGTCGACGCCATCGACCTCGATCGCGGTGTGAGTACCCACAATGAAGATGAAGCCCGCCTGAACCGGCGGATGTGTGAAGTGGCGGAACGCATTATCGTCGTCACCGATTCCACCAAATTTAATCGTTCGAGTCTGCATAAGATCATCGATACGCAACGCATTGATATGATTATTGTCGATGAAGGCATTCCGACGGAAAGTCTGGAAGGGCTGCGCAAGAGCGGGATTGATGTGCGACTGGTGAAGCGCCAGGACGCGGCATAGACCCCCTTCCCGAGGGGGAGAGGGTCTGCGGTCAGGCGGCTGGCACCGTGCCGCCCGAGGGGCAATCAGGTCACCGGCGCCGGGTTAAAGACCGCCAGCTGATTATACAGGCCCCACCGATCGGAGAAGGTTTTCTTACGGCCGCTGGCGACATCAAGAATAAACCCGAACAGCTTCTGGCCAACCTCTTCAATCGTCTCTTCGCCGGTGGCGATAGTCCCGGCGTTGATATCCATTAAGTCATACCAGCGGTTTGCCAGCTCGGTGCGGGTTGCCATCTTGATGACCGGCACGGCGACCAGACCATACGGCGTGCCGCGCCCGGTTGTAAACACCTGAACCGTAATCCCCGAAGCAACCTGCTGAGTGCCGCAGACAAAGTCGCTGGCCGGGGTAGCCGCAAAGATCAGGCCGCGTTTGGTTGGGCGCTGGCCTGGTGAGAGGACCTCGGCAATCGCGCTCTTGCCGGATTTGGCGATCGAACCCAGTGCCTTTTCCACTACGTTCGCCAGGCCGCCCTTTTTATTACCGGGGGAGGGATTGGCGCTGCGATCGGTTTGACCTGAATCGAGGTAGTTATCGTACCAGGCCATCTCTTCGAGCAGACGCTTACCCACTTCTTCGTTGATCGCCCGCGGCGTCAGCAGATGGATAGCATCGCGAACCTCAGTGACCTCAGAGAACATGACGGTGGCGCCGCAGCGGACCAGCAGATCGGAAGCGTAGCCCACTGCCGGATTGGCGGTCACGCCGGAAAAGGCATCGCTGCCGCCGCACTGCATGCCCACCACCAGCTCAGAGGCCGGACAGGTTTCACGCTGGCGGGCATTCAGTTTTGTCAGATGCCGTTCCGCTACCTGCAAAATATCGTCAACCATTGACTGGAACCCAACATGCTGTTCATCCTGCAGGCGGATGACACTGGCACTGTCGACGGCGATGGGCTGAACATCTTCGGTGCCCTGGAGCAGGCGTTCCGGCTGGAGCTTTTCACAGCCGAGCCCAACCACCATGACTTCACCGCCGAAATTGGGGTTTAGCGCCAGATTATGGATCGTGCGAATAGGGATCACGGCAGCCGGGGCGTTGATCGCCACGCCGCAGCCATACAGGTGGTTGAGACCGACCACACCGTCGACATTCGGGTATTTCGGCAGCAGGTCTCGTTCAATAATTTTCACCACATAGTCGACGACGCCCGCGACGCAGTGCACGCTGGTAGTGATACCGAGCAGGTTTCTGGTGCCGACGCTGCCATCGGCGTTGCGATACCCTTCAAAGGTGTAACCGGTCAGCGCAGGCAGAGGCTCCGGAACTTTGTTTGCCAGCGGTAGCGTGTTCAGCGGCGGCGCTTTCGGCAGTTCAACCAGCGATTCCTCAATCCAGCTACCCTGCGGGATGTCGCGCACCGCGTAGCCAATGACTTCGCCATAGCGGATGATTTCACCGCGTACAGGAATATCAATCAATGCTACTTTGTGACCTTGCGGGATATGTTCGATGAGCGTCAGTCCGTCAGGGAAACGCGTTCCGGCTTTTAAACCTCGATCGTTAACAATAATCGCTACATTATCCGTTTGGTGTACTTTTATATAAAACGCCGTCGGCGATTCCTGTCTGATTTCAATGTCGGCCATTGTCCAGTATTCTCCAGCAAGGTGCGAATAATAAAATAAAACGACTATTCAGTTTCTGATGAACGAATTTCTTCGGCAAAGAATGTCAGGTGTTTTGATTTGGATGTGTGATCCCAGTCACTCATTGTCGCGGGAGCAAAACCGCTGCCAAGGGAAAACACTGGAACTGTGCATCAGCGCCCACTGATTATGGCGTATGCACAATTATAATGATTATTTATTCTATTTTATGGGTTTTTTGCACGGTGTTCTATGACCGCCAGCTGATTATACTGAGTCATGCTTGCTATGCGCCAGATGAGTAAATCGAGTGCTTCTGATATCGGTTTATAAACAATTAAGAGGCACACCAAAAATAAATAAATGAAGTGCAATGCGCTTATTCAACGCAGCGCTAATCTTCATTGAATGTTCGGCCTGATAGCAATGATTGGCTATCCGTTTATTGTCGACCACATTCAATATGTGTAACTGCAGAAATAATTAACGGTTGAGTGACAAGGTATAAGTGATGAATAACGATATCTTCCCGAACAAATTTAAGGCGGCCCTGGCGGCGCATCAGATTCAAATTGGTTGCTGGTCCGCCCTGGCCAGCCCCATCACGACAGAAGTATTAGGCCTGGCCGGTTTCGACTGGCTGGTGCTGGACGGCGAACATGCGCCGAACGATATCTCCACCTTTATCCCCCAGTTGATGGCGCTGAAAGGCAGCGTCAGCGCGCCGGTTGTGCGCGTACCGACTAACGAGCCGGTGATCATTAAGCGCCTGCTGGATATTGGTTTCTATAACTTTTTGATCCCGTTTGTGGAAAGCGAAAAGGAAGCGCTCGACGCTGTCGCCGCCACGCGCTATCCGCCAGAAGGAATTCGCGGCGTTTCCGTGTCGCACCGCGCCAACATGTTTGGCACGGTGCCGGATTACTTCGCGCAGTCGAACCAAAACATCACCCTCCTGGTACAAATTGAAAGCCAGCAGGGGGTGGATAATGTCGATGCGATTGCCGCGACTGCGGGCGTTGACGGTATTTTTGTCGGCCCAAGCGACCTGGCCGCCGCGCTGGGACATCTGGGCAACGCCTCTCACCCGCAGGTCCAGCAGGCTATCCAGCACATCTTTGCGAGCGCGAAAAAGCACGGCAAGCCGAGCGGTATTCTGGCGCCGGTAGAAGCGGATGCGCGTCGTTATCTGGAATGGGGCGCGACCTTTGTCGCCGTCGGCAGCGATCTGGGCGTATTCCGCTCCGCCACGCAGAAACTGGCTGATTCCTTTAAGAAATAACCGCCACCGGAACAAGAGAGATAAAGACATGACAATGAAAGTTGGTTTTATTGGCCTTGGCATCATGGGTAAACCCATGAGTAAAAACCTCCTCAAAGCGGGTTACTCGCTGGTGGTTGCCGATCGTAATCCGGAAGCCATCGCAGAAGTGATTGCCGCAGGCGCTGAAACCGCCGCTTCGGCGAAAGCGATAGCTGAACAGTGTGAGGTGATCATCACCATGCTGCCGAACTCTCCGCATGTGAAAGAGGTGGCGCTGGGCGAAGGCGGCATTATTGAAGGGGCGAAGCCGGGCACCGTGCTGATTGATATGAGCTCCATTGCTCCGCTGGCGAGCCGCGAAATCAGCGATGCGCTAAAGGCGAAAGGCGTAAATATGCTGGATGCGCCGGTCAGCGGCGGCGAGCCGAAGGCCATTGACGGTACTTTGTCGGTCATGGTTGGCGGTGATAAAGCGATTTTTGACCAATATTATGACCTGCTGAAAGCGATGGCGGGTTCTGTCGTGCATACCGGCGATATCGGTGCGGGCAACGTGACCAAGCTGGCCAACCAGGTGATCGTGGCGCTGAATATTGCGGCCATGTCTGAAGCATTGACCCTGGCGACCAAAGCAGGTGTGAACCCGGATCTGGTGTATCAGGCAATCCGCGGCGGTCTGGCCGGCAGCACCGTACTGGATGCCAAAGCGCCGATGGTGATGGATCGCAACTTTAAACCGGGCTTCCGTATCGATTTGCATATCAAAGATCTGGCGAATGCGCTGGATACGTCCCACGGCGTGGGGGCGCAGCTGCCGCTGACCGCGGCGGTGATGGAGATGATGCAGGCGCTGCGCGCTGACGGTCTGGGTACCGCCGACCACAGCGTGCTTGCGTGCTACTACGAAAAACTGGCGAAAGTGGAAGTCACTCGCTAACAAGAAGGGCGCGGATAGCGCCCTGTAATTCTTGCCTTGCGCGGCACTGTCAGGCTAATAACTATGAAAATCGTAATCGCCCCAGACTCATATAAAGAAAGCCTCTCGGCCACTGAGGTTGCACAGGCTATAGAAAAAGGTTTTCGGGAGATTTTCCCCGATGCGCTCTATGTGAAGGTCCCTCTCGCCGATGGCGGAGAAGGGACCGTTGAGGCGATGATCGCCGCGACACAGGGAACCAAAATGAGCGCTTGTGTGACGGGGCCGCTGGGGGTGCCGGTTGCTGCCTGCTGGGGGCTTTCCGGGGATGGTCAAACCGCGTTTATTGAAATGGCGGCGGCCAGCGGGCTGGGGCTGGTGCCTCCCGCGCAGCGCAATCCGCTGTTGACGACCTCGCGTGGCACCGGTGAGCTGATTTTGCAGGCGCTGGAGCATGGGGCGAGAAAGATCATTATTGGCATTGGCGGCAGTGCAACCAACGACGGTGGCGCAGGGATGGTGCAGGCGCTGGGCGCGCGGCTTCGCGACGCGAACGGCGTTGATATTGGTGACGGCGGTGGCAGCCTTGCCTGCCTGAATTCGATTGACCTGTCCGCACTGGATATTCGGTTGCAGGAGTGTTCAATTCACGTGGCCTGCGATGTCTCTAACCCACTGACTGGCGAGACGGGCGCTTCGTGGATTTTCGGCCCGCAAAAAGGGGCGACGGAAGCGATGATCCTCGAGCTGGATCGTAATCTTGAGCACTATGCGGATGTGATTAAGCGAACTCTGCGTGTCGATGTCAAAGAGGTCGCCGGAGCCGGTGCCGCAGGTGGCATGGGGGCGGCGCTGATGGCATTTCTGAATGCTGAATTACGTAGCGGTATCGAGATTGTGACCCAGGCGCTGAATCTGGAAGAGCATATTCTTGACTGTTCGCTGGTAGTGACCGGTGAAGGAAGGCTCGACAGTCAAAGCATTAGCGGTAAGGTCCCGGTCGGCGTCGCGAGCGTGGCGAAAAAATACCGTAAGCCGGTGATTGGTATTGCCGGCAGCCTGACCCGCGATGTCGGCGTGGTACATCAGTATGGTATCGACGCGGTGTTCAGCGTGCTGACCACTATCACGAGCCTGGAGGAGGCCTTCCGCGGTGCTTCGGACAATATTTATCGCGCTTCACGGAATGTTGCCGCGACTTTGCAGGTCGGGATTGTGATGGAAGGATGACAACCGACGGTAAACCTTTTATACTTCGCGCCGAAGCTGACCAGACAGTCGCCGCTTCGTCGTCGTCCTCTTCGGGGGAGACGGGCGGAGGGGAGGAAAGTCCGGGCTCCATAGGGCAGGGTGCCAGGTAACGCCTGGGGGGGAAACCCACGACCAGTGCAACAGAGAGCAAACCGCCGATGGCCCGCGCAAGCGGGATCAGGTAAGGGTGAAAGGGTGCGGTAAGAGCGCACCGCGCGACTGGTAACAGTTCGTGGCACGGTAAACTCCACCCGGAGCAAGGCCAAATAGGGGTTCACAAGGTACGGCCCGTACTGAACCCGGGTAGGCTGCTTGAGCCAGTGAGCGATTGCTGGCCTAGATGAATGACTGTCCACGACAGAACCCGGCTTATCGGTCAGCTTCACTCTTTATAAAACCCCGCTTCGGCGGGGTTTTTGCTTTCCGGATAGGCCAGATGAATGACTGTCCACGACGCTATGCTCAAAAGAACGCGGCTTATCGGTCAGCTCCACTCTTTATGAAACCCCGCTTCGGCGGGGTTTTTGCTTTCTGGGCAGGTTGTTATGCCTGATGGCGCTGCGCTTATCAGGCCTACAGGGATGGCTGGAACGGGTTTTGTAGGCCGGATAAGGTGTTTACACCGCCATCCGGCAGACGTTATATCTGTCGCGTTACGCTTGGTTTAACACGACTCTGGCGTTTATTTTCTCTTCATCTACTCTTTATTTGACCTTTATTTATGCGCTGAATGTCTTTTATTTGAGGGAATGCGTTGTAGGGTATTTTCGTTTTTGTGATGGCTAGCACAAAACGCTGAGCGATACGTTTTTATCGAGAATAATCGAACGCAATCGATCGCCATCACAAAATTACGCGCTAATAAAGTGTACAAAATTAGTGTTAATACAATGTTGCATATGATAATTATTTGTATTGTCTAGATTGAATTTTAATAAACGCAATGTTTCTTTACAAACAAATATGGCGAAAAAATGTGATGCATGGCGTTATTTAATCACCACAAACGGTGAAATATAATTATATTTGATAAATTACTCATTAAATTTAAGTGTCATTCTGCCCGATAATTGCGCTGTAATTGATTGAAATATAGCCTTTCCTGGTTTTTAGAAATAACAGATAAAATGGCGATGTTATAGCCATAAAAAATCGTTATCCCCCCATCTTTTTTTGATTAAAGTCAGGGTAAAGTGAGATATGTATTTCATATCCATATGATTTATAAGTGGTTTCATTTTTTATAATAGTCTTGCAAAATGTAAGTCAAGGGGATTTGTGAGGGGTAGCACATATCCTTGTTTGCTTAATTTGGTACACTTCCTGCCGTCAACAAAGTAATTAACGCAGGTCGATATGAATACTATTACACTCCCTAAAACACAGCACTTAGTGGTCTTTCAGGAAGTCATTAGAAGCGGTTCTATCGGCTCAGCTGCAAAAGAATTAGGTTTAACTCAACCCGCTGTCAGTAAAATCATCAACGATGTTGAGGCTTATTTTGGTATTGAGTTAGTTGTGCGTAAAAATACTGGTGTGACATTGACTCAGGCAGGTCAGGTGATGCTCTCATGGTCTGAATCAATTACCCGTGAAATGAAAAACATGGTTGATGAGATGAACAGCATGACGAGCAATGCGGTCGTTGATGTGTCGTTTGGTTTTCCTTCACTGATTGCCTTCACCATCATGTCCGGCATGATTAAAAAATTCAAAGAGGTATTCCCGAAAGCACAGGTTTCTATGTATGAAGCTCAGCTCTCCTCGTTCTTACCTGCAATCCGTGACGGGCGTCTGGATTTTGCCATCGGTACGCTGAGCGATGAGATGAAACTGCACGATCTGCATGTGGAGCCGCTCTTTGAGTCAGACTTTATCCTGGTTGCCAGCAAGTCCCGAACATGCACCGGCATCACCTCGCTGAGCGCGTTGAAAAACGAACAGTGGGTGTTGCCACAAACGAATATGGGGTACTACAGCGAACTTCTTACCACGTTACAGAATAATGGCATCAGCAGTGAAAACATCGTTAATACTGACTCCGTCGTCACCATTTATAATCTTGTTCTCAATGCTGATTTCTTAACAGTAATTCCCTGCGATATGACCACACCGTTTGGCTCAAACCAGTTTATTACTATCCCGGTACAAGAAACCTTACCCGTCGCGCGTTATGCCGCCGTGTGGTCGAAAAATTATCGAATTAAAAAAGCAGCATCTATTTTGGTGGAATTAGCCAAAGAGTATTCATCATATAATTGTCGGAGACGAAGGCAATTAATTGAAATTAATTAAAGATTGAAATTGTTTTAACAAAAAATAAACGCCATCTGTCTATATCTGACAATGGTCACGGCTATCTATTTACTTTAATACCCTAGTAAGAGGTTCTAATGCACATTACATACGATCTCCCAGTTGCAATTGAAGATATCCTCGAAGCGAAAAAAAGACTGGCGGGGAAAATTTATAAAACGGGAATGCCTCGCTCTAACTATTTTAGTGAACGTTGCAAAGGGGAAATTTTCCTCAAGTTTGAAAACATGCAGCGTACCGGTTCATTTAAAATCCGTGGCGCTTTTAACAAGCTCAGTTCCTTAACAGAAGCAGAAAGAATGAAGGGCGTGGTGGCTTGCTCTGCAGGTAACCATGCGCAAGGGGTTTCTCTCTCCTGCGCCATGCTCGGTATCGACGGCAAAGTGGTGATGCCGAAAGGCGCACCGAAGTCTAAAGTAGCGGCAACCTGCGATTATTCCGCGGAAGTTGTGCTGCATGGCGACAACTTCAACGACACCATCGCTAAGGTTAGCGAGATTGTGGAAACGGAAGGCCGTATCTTTATTCCACCATATGATGACCCGAAAGTTATTGCTGGCCAGGGCACTATTGGTCTGGAAATTCTGGAAGATCTGTACGATGTCGATAACGTGATTGTGCCAATTGGTGGTGGTGGTCTGATTGCGGGTATTGCGGTGGCAATTAAATCTATTAACCCGACCATTAAAATTATTGGCGTGCAGTCTGAAAACGTTCACGGCATGGCGGCTTCTTTCCACGCTGGAGAAATAACCACGCACCGAACGACCGGCACCCTGGCGGATGGTTGTGACGTCTCTCGCCCGGGTACTTTAACGTATGAAATCGTTCGTGAGTTGGTGGATGACATTGTCCTGGTCAGCGAAGATGAAATTCGCAACAGCATGGTGGCATTAATTCAGCGAAATAAAGTTGTAACTGAAGGTGCCGGTGCGCTGGCATGCGCAGCATTATTAAGCGGGAAATTAGATAGCTATATCCAGAACAGAAAAACAGTCAGCATTATTTCTGGCGGTAATATCGACCTTTCTCGTGTATCTCAAATTACTGGTTTAGTTGACGCTTAATATACTTCGTTGAGGATAGGATATGAGTACTACTGATAGCATTGTATCCAGCCAGACAAAACAGTCGTCCTGGCGCAAATCGGACACCACCTGGACACTGGGTTTATTTGGTACAGCCATCGGCGCTGGGGTGCTGTTCTTCCCTATCCGCGCAGGTTTTGGCGGACTGATCCCCATTCTGATCATGCTGGTGTTAGCATACCCAATCGCTTTCTATTGCCACCGTGCGCTGGCACGCCTGTGTCTTTCCGGTTCTAATCCTTCCGGTAACATCACAGAAACGGTTGAAGAGCACTTTGGTAAAACGGGCGGCGTGGTTATCACGTTCCTCTACTTCTTTGCGATTTGTCCGCTGCTGTGGATTTATGGCGTCACCATTACCAACACCTTTATGACCTTCTGGGAAAACCAGCTGCAGATGCCAGCATTGAACCGTGGCTTCGTGGCGCTGTTCCTGTTGCTGCTGATGGCATTCGTCATCTGGTTTGGTAAAGATCTGATGGTTAAAGTGATGAGCTACCTGGTATGGCCGTTCATTGCCAGCCTGGTGCTTATCTCTCTGTCACTGATTCCTTACTGGAACTCAGCGGTTATCGATCAGGTTGATATCAGCAATATCGCTCTGACTGGCCATGACGGCATCCTGGTTACTGTATGGCTGGGTATTTCCATCATGGTGTTCTCTTTCAACTTCTCGCCAATCGTTTCTTCCTTCGTGGTCTCTAAACGCGAAGAGTATGAGAAAGATTTCGGTCGCGAATTTACCGAGCAGAAATGTTCTAAAATCATCTCCCGCGCCAGTATGCTGATGGTTGCGGTGGTAATGTTCTTCGCCTTTAGCTGCCTGTTCACGCTGTCTCCGGCAAACATGGCGGATGCGAAAGCGCAGAACATTCCAGTACTGTCTTATCTGGCGAACCACTTCGCTTCACTGTCCGGGACGAAGTCCACCTTCGCGACCGTTCTGGAATACGGTGCTTCTATTATCGCCCTGGTTGCTATCTTCAAATCGTTCTTCGGCCACTACCTGGGTACGCTGGAAGGTCTGAACGGTCTGGTGCTGAAGTTTGGTTACAAAGGCGATAAGACCAAAGTTTCCGCCGGCAAACTGAACACCATCAGCATGATCTTCATCATGGGCTCCACCTGGGTTGTGGCTTACGCCAACCCGAACATCCTGGACCTTATTGAAGCAATGGGCGCGCCGATTATTGCCTCTCTGCTCTGCCTGCTGCCGATGTATGCCATCCGTAAAGCGCCATCACTGGCGAAATACCGTGGCCGTCTGGATAACGTGTTTGTTACCGTGATTGGTCTGCTGACCATCCTGAACATTGTCTACAAACTGTTTTAATCCTTAAGCTCAGGATGAGCGGAGTAGTGAAATGAATGAGTTTCCGGTAGTACTGGTTATTAACTGTGGTTCGTCTTCCATTAAATTCTCAGTGCTGGATGCAGCTAACTGTGAAGTTTTAATGGCGGGAATCGCGGACGGTATTAACTCTGAAAATGCGTTCATAGCAATTAATGGAGGAGAGCCAGCTAAGCTGGCTCACCACAGCTACGAAGACGCATTGAAAGCAATTGCCGTTGAACTAGAGAAACGTAATTTAATGGACAGCGTGGCCTTAATTGGCCACCGCATTGCCCACGGCGGAAATATCTTTACCGAATCAGCAATTATTACTGACGAAGTTATCGATAATATCCGCCGGGTATCGCCGCTAGCACCGTTACATAATTATGCGAACCTGAGTGGGATCGAATCTGCTCAGCACCTTTTCCCTGGCCGGCAGCAGGTTGCGGTATTTGATACCAGCTTCCACCAGACGATGGCCCCTGAAGCCTATTTGTACGGTTTACCGTGGAAATATTTCGAAGAGTTGGGCGTTCGTCGTTACGGCTTCCATGGTACGTCGCATCGCTATGTTTCTCAGCAAGCGCATGACCTTCTCGACCTGCAGAGTGATGACTCGGGTCTGGTTGTGGCTCACCTGGGGAACGGCGCGTCAATCTGTGCGGTGCGTAACGGCCAGAGCGTTGATACCTCAATGGGCATGACGCCGCTGGAAGGGTTGATGATGGGGACACGCAGTGGCGACGTTGATTTCGGCGCGATGGCGTGGATTGCCAGCGAAACCAACCAGACGCTGAGCGACCTTGAGCGCGTAGTGAATAAAGAGTCCGGTTTACTGGGTATTTCCGGTTTGTCCTCTGACTTACGTACGTTAGAAAAAGCCTGGCACGAGGGACATGAGCGTGCGCAGCTGGCGATTAAAACGTTTGTGCATCGTATCGCGCGTCATATCGCCGGACATGCCGCATCGTTGCATCGTCTTGATGGGATTATTTTCACTGGTGGAATAGGTGAGAACTCAGTATTAATTCGTCGTCTGGTTATTGAGCACCTTGCCGTTTTAGGCGTGAATATCGACAACGAAATGAATAGTCTGCCAAATTCCCATGGTGAAAGAATTATCTCAAATAAAGATGCTCGTGTTATTTGTGCGGTTATTCCCACAAATGAAGAGAAAATGATTGCACGTGATGCCATTGCATTAGGCAAAATTAATACCCCAGTAGCATTTGCATAATTAATTTTCAGCAGAGAGATTATTTTTCATGAAGGTAAATATCGATACCAGCGATATGCTGTATGCCGAAGCCTGGAATGGCTTTAAAGGTACGGACTGGAAAGAAGAAATTAATGTCCGTGATTTTATTCAGCACAACTATACGCCTTATGAAGGGGATGAATCTTTCCTCGCCGAAGCGACGCCTGCGACCACTGCATTGTGGGAAAAAGTTATGGCGGGCATCCGTATTGAAAACTCGACGCACGCGCCGGTTGATTTCGATACCAATATTGCTACCACGATAACCGCGCATGATGCGGGTTATATTGAACAAGAACTGGAAAAAATCGTTGGTCTGCAAACGGATAAGCCGCTCAAGCGCGCTCTGCATCCGTTTGGCGGCATCAACATGATCAAAAGCTCTTTTGATGCTTATGGTCGTGAGATGGATGCTGATTTTGAATACCAGTTTACTGAACTGCGTAAAACCCATAACCAGGGCGTATTCGACGCCTACTCTCCGGATATGCTGCGCTGCCGTAAATCCGGCGTACTGACCGGTCTGCCGGATGGCTATGGCCGTGGCCGTATTATCGGTGATTATCGCCGCGTGGCGCTGTACGGTATCCGCTACCTGGTGCGCGAGCGTGAACTGCAGTTTGCCGATCTCCAGTCGAACCTGGAGTGGGGCCAGAATCTTGAAGCCACGATTCGCCTGCGTGAAGAGCTGTCTGAGCACCGTCGCGCTCTGCTGCAAATGCAGGAAATGGCGGCGAAGTATGGCTGCGATATCTCCCGCCCGGCACGTAATGCGCAGGAAGCGGTGCAGTGGGTGTACTTTGCTTACCTGGCTGCGGTGAAATCGCAGAACGGCGGCGCGATGTCGCTGGGCCGTACCGCATCGTTCCTCGACATCTACATTGAGCGCGATTTCAAAGCGGGGATTTTAAACGAGCAGCAGGCGCAGGAGCTGATCGACCACTTCATTATGAAGATCCGTATGGTGCGCTTCCTGCGTACGCCGGAATTCGACACCCTGTTCTCAGGCGACCCTATCTGGGCGACCGAAGTTATCGGTGGTATGGGGCTTGATGGCCGCACGCTGGTGACGAAGAACTCGTTCCGCTATCTGCATACGCTGCACACCATGGGCCCGGCACCAGAGCCGAACCTAACGGTGCTGTGGTCTGAACAGCTACCAATCGCCTTTAAAAAGTACGCTGCCCAGGTGTCGATCATTACCTCGTCTTTACAGTACGAAAACGACGATTTGATGCGTGCCGACTTTGACAGCGATGACTATGCCATTGCCTGCTGCGTCAGCCCGATGGTTATCGGCAAACAAATGCAGTTCTTCGGGGCGCGTGCCAACCTCGCCAAAACGTTGCTGTACGCAATCAACGGCGGTGTGGATGAGAAGCTGAAAATCCAGGTCGGGCCGAAAACGGCACCGCTGATGGATGACGTGCTGGACTACGACACGGTGATGGAGAGCCTGGACCACTTTATGGACTGGCTGGCCGTGCAGTACATCAGCGCACTGAACATCATCCACTACATGCACGACAAGTACAGCTACGAAGCATCGCTGATGGCGCTGCACGATCGTGATGTCTATCGCACGATGGCCTGTGGTATGGCGGGTCTGTCCGTGGCGGCGGATTCTCTGTCGGCTATCAAATATGCTCGCGTGAAACCGATTCGCGATGAAAACGGTCTGGCGATTGATTTTGAAATCGAAGGAGACTATCCGCAATACGGCAACAACGACGAGCGCGTAGACAGTATTGCCTGTGATCTGGTCGAGCGCTTTATGAAGAAAATTAAAGTGTTGCCAACCTACCGTAACGCGGTGCCGACGCAGTCCATTCTGACCATCACCTCCAACGTGGTGTACGGACAGAAAACTGGTAACACGCCGGACGGACGTCGCGCAGGTACGCCGTTTGCGCCAGGGGCAAACCCGATGCACGGCCGCGATCGTAAAGGTGCGGTGGCGTCGTTAACCTCGGTCGCCAAACTGCCGTTCACCTATGCCAAAGACGGTATCTCGTACACCTTCTCCATTGTACCGGCAGCGCTGGGCAAAGAGGATGGAGTGCGTAAAACCAACCTGGTCGGTCTGCTGGACGGTTACTTCCACCATGAAGCGCATGTGGAAGGTGGTCAGCATCTGAACGTTAACGTTATGAACCGTGAAATGTTGATGGATGCCATTGAGCACCCGGAAAACTATCCGAACCTGACGATCCGCGTGTCTGGCTATGCGGTGCGCTTCAACGCGCTGACCCGCGAACAGCAGCAGGATGTTATTTCACGTACTTTCACCCAGGCGCTCTGACGCCGGAGGGACTATGAGAAAAGTTATTGCAACCGAATGTGCGCCAGGGGCGATTGGGCCTTACGTACAGGGTGTGGATCTGGGCAGCATGGTGTTGACGTCAGGTCAAATCCCGGTGTGTCCACAGACCGGTGAAGTGGCTGAAAACGTATCCGATCAGGCGCGTCAAAGCCTGGAAAACGTGAAAGCGATTGTCGAGTCTGCAGGTTTGAAAGTGAGCGATATCGTCAAGACCACCGTTTTCGTTTCCGACCTGAACGACTTCGCCACCATCAATCAGGTTTACCAGCAGTTCTTTGATGAGCATAAGGCAATCTACCCTACACGCAGCTGCGTGCAGGTCGCCCGCTTACCAAAGGATGTGAAGCTGGAGATTGAAGCCATCGCCGTACGTGGCGACACGCTGTAATCCCTTGCGGGGCGATCTCAGGATCGCCCCGATCCTTAATGAGTGTGAAACCTGGTCTTCACTGAACGGCAATCCGAGGGTGTGGATATGATTAGCGCATTCGATATTTTCAAGATTGGCATTGGACCTTCCAGCTCCCATACCGTGGGGCCAATGAACGCTGGTAAAAGCTTTATCGATCTGTTGGTCAGCTGCGGGGAACTTCCCAAGGCTACACATATTGTGGTCGATCTTTATGGATCGCTTTCCCTGACCGGAAAAGGTCATGCGACAGATGTCGCCATCATGATGGGACTGGCCGGTAACAGTCCACAAAATGTTAATATAGATTCTATCGCTGGTTTTACTCAGGAAGTGGCCCGTACCGGACGTTTACCGGTTGCAGAGGGCACGCATGTTGTCGATTTTTCCCCAGACGAAAATATTCTCTTTCATACCGAAACGCTGCCGCGCCATGAAAATGGTATGCGTATCACAGCGTGGAACGGCAGCGAGACGCTATTAAGCAAAACCTATTACTCCGTCGGCGGTGGTTTTATCGTTGAAGAGGAGCAATTTGGTCAGGCGCATGATGTTGAAGCACACGTCCCCTACAATTTTCATTCCGCCAGCGAACTGCTGAAACTGTGCGAGCGCAACGGGCTGTCTGTTTCCGGCCTGATGATGCAAAACGAACTGGCGATGCGCAGCAAAGAAGAAATCGATGCTGGCTTTGCTGCCATTTGGGACGTTATGCACGCTGGAATTGAGCGCGGCATGAACACCGAAGGCGTTCTGCCGGGTCCACTGAACGTCCCGCGCCGCGCCGTGGCATTACGTCGGTTGCTGGTTTCCAGCGATAACCTGTCCAGCGACCCGATGAACGTGATCGACTGGATCAACATGTTCGCGCTGGCCGTGAGCGAAGAAAACGCCGCCGGATGCCGGGTTGTGACGGCACCGACCAACGGAGCATGTGGGATTATCCCTGCTGTCCTGGCCTATTACGACAAGTTCCGCCGCCCGGTGAATGCAAACTCCATTGCTCGCTACTTACTGGCCGCGGGGGCGATAGGCGCGCTGTATAAGATGAACGCCTCGATTTCGGGTGCCGAAGTGGGCTGTCAGGGTGAGATTGGCGTTGCTTGTTCAATGGCTGCTGCCGGGCTGACCGAGTTGCTTGGCGGTAGCCCGTCTCAGGTGTGTATTGCGGCGGAAATCGCCATGGAGCATAACCTGGGACTGACCTGCGATCCGGTCGCCGGACAGGTACAAATACCGTGTATTGAGCGCAATGCGATCAACGCGGTAAAAGCCGTCAACGCCGCGCGTATGGCGCTACGTCGAACATCTGAGCCACGCGTTTCGCTCGATAAAGTGATCGAGACCATGTATGAAACGGGCAAAGATATGAATGACAAATACCGTGAAACGTCACGTGGTGGTCTGGCTATCAAAGTGATTTGTACTTAACTAAATTTGTGTTTATTTCTCCTTTGGGCGCACCTGAGTGCGCCCTTTTTTTTGTTGTGATCCGCTTCAAAAAGAGAAATTAATCCCATTTTGTAAATATAAAATAGAAAAATTTTATTAAACATTATGAAATGAGGGGGTATTTATGTGAAGTTTTTCTCTGACCCTCGGCGTATGATTTCTCCATTCTAACGAACTCGCCTGCACGACTCGTACCGCGTATCGCATTGATGCGGAACGGAAAAATAATAAAACCTTACCCTACATTTTGAGCGAGATTTTTATGGAAACGGCAACGAATAACAGCGTAATACTCGACGCATCTGCTCCGGCGCGTCGGGCGGGGATGACCGAAAGTGAATGGCGTGAAGCTATTAAATTCGACAGCATGGACACCGGCTGGGTCATTATGAGTATCGGTATGGCGATTGGTGCGGGGATTGTTTTTCTTCCTGTCCAGGTCGGGTTAATGGGGCTGTGGGTGTTCTTGCTGTCCTCTATCATTGGCTACCCAGCCATGTATCTGTTCCAGCGTCTGTTTATCAATACGCTGGCTGAGTCCCCGGAATGTAAAGATTACCCAAGCGTGATCAGCGGTTACCTGGGTAAAAACTGGGGCATCCTGTTAGGTGCGTTGTACTTTGTGATGCTGGTAATCTGGATGTTCGTCTACTCCACCGCCATCACCAACGATAGCGCCTCTTACCTGCATACTTTTGGCGTTACTGAAGGTTTACTGTCCGACAGCCCGTTCTATGGCCTGGTGCTGATTTGCATCCTGGTGGCCATCTCGTCACGCGGGGAAAAACTGCTGTTTAAAATCTCCACCGGCATGGTGCTGACCAAACTGCTGGTAGTGGCAGCGCTTGGCGTATCGATGGTTGGGATGTGGCATTTGTATAACGTAGGTTTACTGCCGCCGATGGCGCTGCTGATCAAAAACGCGATCATAACGTTGCCATTTACGCTGACCTCAATTCTGTTTATTCAGACATTAAGCCCGATGGTTATCTCGTATCGTTCTCGCAACAAATCCATTGAAGTGGCGCGCCATAAAGCCCTGCGAGCGATGAATATCGCGTTCGGCATTCTGTTCGTGACCGTCTTTTTCTACGCCGTTTCCTTCACGTTAGCGATGGGCCATGACGAAGCGGTTAAAGCTTATGAGCAGAATATTTCCGCTCTGGCGATTGCCGCGCAGTTTATCAGCGGTGCGGGTGCTGGTTGGGTGAAAATCGTCAGCGTTGTTCTGAACATCTTTGCCGTTATGACCGCTTTCTTCGGCGTCTACTTAGGTTTCCGTGAAGCGACTCAGGGGATCGTAATGAACGTGCTGCGCCGGAAAATGCCAGCCGAGAAAATCAACGAAACCCTGGTTCAGCGCGGCATTATGGTTTTCGCCATCCTGCTGGCCTGGAGCGCAATTGTGCTCAATGCGCCGGTGCTGAGCTTCACCTCTATTTGTAGTCCTATCTTCGGCATGGTGGGTTGTCTGATCCCGGCCTGGCTGGTCTACAAAGTTCCTTCACTGCACAAATACAAAGGCGCTTCCCTGTATCTGATTATTATCACGGGCCTGCTGCTGTGCGTTTCTCCGTTCCTGGCATTTTCCTGAGTTATCTGAGCAAAGGTTGTTGTTATGTTTGAGACTACATTGAATCCATTATGGGATAGTTTTATCCGCGCGGTACAGGAAGAGGTTAAGCCTGCGCTGGGTTGTACGGAACCTATCTCTCTGGCGCTGGCGGCAGCGGTCGCATCCTCTGAGCTGGACGGCGCGGTTGAACGTATTGATGCGTGGGTCTCACCGAACCTGATGAAAAACGGCATGGGCGTTACCGTGCCGGGTACTGGAATGGTCGGGTTACCTGTCGCGGCGGCGCTGGGTGCGCTGGGGGGAAATGCCCGTGCTGGTTTAGAGGTACTGAAAGATGCGTCGCCCCAAGCAATCGCTGATGCGAAAGCGATGTTGAGCGCTGGCAAGGTTGCGGTGATGCTGCAGGAACCTTGCGAGGATATCCTCTTTTCCCGCGCGAAGGTTTACAGCGCTGAAGGATGGGCGTGCGTGACGATTGTGGGCGGTCATACCAACATAGTCCACATCGAGACCAATAAGGGTGTAGTGTTCACCACAGAACAGAATGCTCAGGAAGAGGAGCTGGAGTCGCCGCTGGCGGTATTATCTCATACCTCGCTGGAAGAGATTCTGGCGTTCGTGAACGCGATACCGTTTGAGTCGATCCGCTTTATCCTCGACGCGGCAAAGCTGAACGGTGCGCTGTCTCAGGAAGGGCTGCGCGGTAACTGGGGCTTGCACATCGGAACCACGCTTGAGAAGCAGTGCGCGCGTGGCCTGCTGGCGAACGATCTCTCCACCTCTATTTTGATCCGTACCAGTGCGGCATCGGATGCGCGAATGGGCGGGGCGACGCTGCCGGCCATGAGCAACTCCGGATCCGGCAATCAGGGTATTACCGCGACTGTTCCGGTCATGGTGGTGGCCGAGCATTTTGGCGCGGATGAGGAGAAACTGGCGCGGGCGCTGATGTTGTCTCACCTGAGCGCTATTTACATCCATCATCAGCTTCCGCGTTTGTCTGCGCTATGCGCGGCAACCACGGCGGCGATGGGCGCAGCAGCGGGGATGGCATGGATCGTGGATGGCCGCTACAACACCATCGCGATGGCGATCAGCAGCATGATTGGCGACGTGAGCGGAATGATTTGCGATGGCGCTTCAAACAGCTGCGCGATGAAAGTCTCAACCAGCGCATCTGCGGCGTGGAAAGCGGTACTGATGGCACTGGATGATACTGCCGTAACCGGAAACGAAGGGATTGTGGCGCATAACGTGGAACAATCTATCGCTAACCTGTGTGCGCTGGCGTGTCGTTCGATGCAGGAAACCGACAAGCAGATTATTGAGATCATGGCCAGTAAGGCGCATTAATCTTCAGGTCGGGTAAGGCGTTGCCGCCACCCGGCATAAGTCTAAGCCGCCTTTTCAGGCGGCTTCTTCGTCTTCCAGCCGTAGCTCGGCATCGGCCACAATCGCTTCCAGCTCTGTCAGCATTTCTTCATAGCCGAAGGCAACTGTTTCCTGTTTTTTCAGCTCAACCTGCGGCTGGCGTTTTTTTGATGATTTCTTACTCAATAGTCGTACTCCATTGTTTTCCCTGACTATACGGGCAAATCTATCAGCAAAGCGCGCAGCGGGGTATCGGCGACTAACGTTATGTTAGTTTCGTCACGAATAAATGCCCCATCGCCACAGGTGAGCGCTTCTTTTTCGGCACCAGACGTCACCGCATGGAATCTGCCGTGAATCGACTGTAAATAAGCGCGTGGCCCATGTAACTGAAAACTCAGCGATTCACCTTGCTGCAGTTCAACGTGGTGCACCCATACCTGTTGGCGCAGATGCAGGCTGCCTTGTTCACCGTCCGGCGAGGCCAGCAGCTGATGCTTACCGGTACCCAGCGTGGCTTTCTGTACGCAGGCGTTTTCACGCTGCGGGCAGGCGTCCAGCCAGAGCTGCATCCGCGTTAACGGTTTGTCTTTGCTGATATTGTGTTCGCTATAGCTAATCCCGGGCTGTGTCGCGAGCAGTAAAACTTCGCCTGCTTTGGCCTTGATATGGTTGCCTTCGCTGTCTCGGTACTCTGCTTCCCCTTCAAGGATCAGATTGACGATATCCACCTTCGGATAGGTCCGCGGCTGGAAAGAGGCCCCCGGTGCCAGAACTTCCTGGTTCAGAACACGCAGCGAGGCATAACCCAGCAGTTTAGGATCAAAATAGTGTCCAAAGGAGAAGGTATAACGGGCCTGCAGCCAGCCGTAGTCTGCTTGCCCGCATTGTTTGGCTGTACGGGTAGTAATCATAGTTCTTGACCTCTCTTTACTTCCTTTTATGTTAAATGGCTAGACGCTGCATTGTTAGCCAGATATTCTGCCTGGTATGTTCAAATTTCCTGAATGAGAACGAGATGGCTAAAGAAAGGGCTTTAACGCTTGAGGCGTTACGCGTCATGGACGCAATAGACAGGCGCGGCAGCTTTGCCGCCGCAGCAGACGAACTGGGGCGCGTGCCTTCCGCACTTAGCTATACCATGCAGAAGCTGGAGGAAGAGCTGGACGTAGTGCTGTTTGACCGTTCAGGCCACCGTACAAAATTCACTAACGTCGGGCGTATGCTGCTGGAGCGTGGGCGCGTACTGCTGGAAGCTGCGGATAAGCTGACTACCGATGCCGAAGCGTTGGCTCGCGGATGGGAAACGCATTTGACTATCGTTACCGAAGCACTGGTGCCAACGGCGGCGTTTTTCCCCCTGATCGACAGACTGGCTGGGAAGGCCAATACCCAGCTTTCCGTCATTACCGAAGTTCTGGCCGGGGCGTGGGAGCGTCTTGAACAGGGGCGGGCGGATATCGTGATTGCGCCGGATATGCATTTTCGCTCATCCTCAGAAATCAACTCGCGCAAGCTGTACTCGCTGATGAACGTATATGTGGCGGCACCGGATCATCCGATTCATCAGGAGCCGGAACCGTTATCGGAAGTTACCCGCGTGAAATACCGTGGGATCGCTGTGGCGGACACTGCCCGTGAACGTCCGGTGTTGACCGTTCAACTGCTGGATAAACAGCCGCGTCTGACGGTGAGTACGATAGAAGATAAACGTCAGGCGCTGTTGGCCGGATTGGGCGTAGCGACAATGCCGTACCCGCTGGTGGAAGAGGATATTGCAGCTGGTCGACTGCGGGTCGTTAGTCCGGAATCGACAAGCGAGATAGATATTATTATGGCCTGGCGTCGTGACAGCATGGGCGAGGCGAAATCCTGGTGTCTGCGAGAAATTCCCAAGCTGTTTGCGGGTAAATAATCTACGTCTGTGAATGATTGCAGTTCGGATTATTTCGGGGGCAGATTTCAGTGCAAATCGGGGCAATAAAATAATTGCCCCGCGAAATAAATTAATTAATTTCGTTTTGCTTCGGATCGTTGCCGTAGCGGTTGCTGCCGGAAGTCCCGTTTTGGCAGAAAAATACCAGCAGAATAATGGAGCCGATGACTGGAATTAACATGAGCCACATCCAGTGACCAGAACGCTCTGTATCATGCAGACGGCGAACGCCAACGGCAATGCTTGGTAGAAGTACGGCCAGGCTATAGATCAGTGAGAGTGCCGGAATTTCCATACCGATTACGGATTGAATGACGTTCAGAATGGCGCTGATAATCACGCTAATCAGAATAAACATCCAGTATTCTTTACGACGCGCGCGACCAGAGAATTCCACATAATTTTTTAAAACCTGTAAATACCACTGCATAAAATATCCCTATTCATCTTAAGAAAACAAAAAAATGTAGCACATGAACCTGTAAAGATCATGATTATTATTAAAAGTAGGATATTTTACTAGTAGTATTTTTTATGTTTATATTTATGGGTAAAATATATAAATTAATTATTGTTGGTAGTAGTCTAATAAATATTTTTCTTGTTATGAATAAAAAGGCAGAATAGTTTTCTGCCTTTTTGAATATCTACGAAAGTTGCTTCGGGTTTTCGCCAAATCGGTTTTCACCCGGCGTGCCATCCTGACAGTTGAAAATGATGATGACCAACCAGCCGACGATCGGGATCAATAGCACCAGCAGCCACCAGGCTGAACGGTCGGTGTCATGTAAACGCCGGAACTGTACCGCCCACCACGGGATAAAGACCAGAACCCCGTAAATCGTCGTTAATATGCCTTCTCCTCCGGCGCGCTCCCAGCCAAACATTCTGTCCAGAATGCCCAGCACGAACGTGAAGATGATGTTGACCAGCACAAACATCCAGTATTCTTTACGACGCGCGCGGCCACCAAAACCAAAGTAATTCTTTAATACGTTTAAATACCAATCCATTTTTGCCTCGTTCTGCGTTCAATTACTTGTTTTTAAAGCAATCAAATTAAGAATAGCTGCGAATGGAATGCTGGTAAATATTTGTAGTATTAATTATTTGGCCTCCAAACGGGCAATGCCGATCAGTTAAGCATGTATGGTGAACATGTGATTCTTGCTCAGGGTTCCGTTCACCTCATGTGCGTTGCTTCTCTGATATCTTTATACCCGTGAACGTGCAAGGGAGGCTCACCGCCGCCTCCCTTGCAACCCAGGCTC
>OJZM01000294.1_pt1 | contig 34549 bp, 27 predicted proteins | sample 1611181 | NCBI WGS metagenome assembly OJZM01 (sample SAMN04436715, study PRJEB24849) | human gut metagenome | biome: human gut; feature: NICU; material: stool | host: Homo sapiens | place: USA: Saint Louis, MO | collected 2010-09-09 | reverse complement strand
CTGACCAAGGTTCCGAAGCCTGGTCCTAGGTATTGTGAAGGTAACAGTGTGGAGTCACGCTGGGATGATCCCACTACTGCTTGGATTTGCTCGGACAACTACGCCAAGCCGGTTGATATTGGCTACGAGCTGCCTCGTGGCCTGAAGCATCACCGCTACAAGATGCGGATGACCACCTATGGCGGTGACGGGTTGATCGTGGTCCACAGCTGGGACGTCGTTCCCTCGGACCACCCCGTGCAGGCCCCCTACAAGGGCACGTTCCGCGAACCGCGCCACAGGGGCGCGTCGAGTCTGGCAGGAGCCGAGGAGAGGCATCCGAGCAACCGAATCGTGCAGGGGGCCGTCGGCGCAGGAGCCGTGGTGGCCGCAGCGGCGATGGCCGGTGCCGGATGGCGAGGACGCCGAATCATGAGAGGACGAGCATGAAACGCGTGCATCCCCTGACGGCCCTGCTGTGGGTCGTCTCGCTGGTGGCCGTGGCGTGGATGGCAGATCAACTCGTGGTGTCACTGACGGCTCTGGTGGCGCTGTGCGTGGTCGCGGCGGTGGCAGGTGGTCCCCGACGAGCCGTGTGGCGGCCTGTCCGCGAGATCTGCGTGGTGCTGGTCGTCATCTGGGCACTGCTCCTGGCCGGTGTGCTGGGTCATGTGACGACCACCGGCGGCATCGTGGTGACGTTGCCGTCCATCCTGATCGGCAGCCAGCAGATCGGAGGTGTCGTCCACGTCGGCCCGACGCTGAACGCCGCCAATCATGCCGTGCAGGCGTGTGTGGCAGTGGTTGCCGGGGCGGTGCTGGTGCAGTTGCGCCCCGCCCACGACTGGCTCGACTTGGCCATGTGCTGGCTGGGCCGGGGGGCGCGGGTGATGGCTCCGGGGATGTGCATGGCAGAGGGCGTCTCGGTGGCGGTGGCCGATCGGGTCCGGCTGCGCCGCGGCGGCCTGCGCACCTCGCGTCTGCAGGCTCTGGTCGACGGCATCGATCGTGGCCGCGAGATCGAGGATCGATGGGAGGAGGCCCGGCTTGTGAGATCGCCCCGGTCCTGGTGTCGGGTGCTGGGGGTGGCCGGCACACTCGTCGTGCTGCTGGCGTGCGTCCGTCAGACCATGACGGGCTGGACGCTGTGGCACGGTGCCGCCGTGGACCCCTACTGGGACCGTGCCCTGATGACTGTTGCCGGTCTGTGGGCGCTGGCTGGTCTGGTGGTGCTCATGGTGCACGGGCTGCCCGGGGTGGGGCGGCTGCGACTGGTGGACGTCGCCCTCGTCCTTGCGGTCATCGCAACGGTCGTGGCATGGCTGGTTCGGGATCGGACGGGGGATGCTGCCGCGTTGGCGACGCCCAGCGGGATGCCCGTCGTGCTGTGTGTCGCCGTGGTGCTCGGTGCGGTCGCCGTGACGGTCACCTTCAACGCTGGAGGTCGACGTGCTCGAGGTTGAGTCGATGTGTGTGGACGTCTCGCGGGTCGGCCGGATCCTGGACGACGTCAGTGTGTGGGCAGGGCAGGGAGTCACCCTCGTCACGGGCCGCAGTGGCTGCGGATCGACGACCCTGTTGCGTCTCGTCGCAGGGTACCGGGATCGGCAGGTGGTGCGCCGACGGGGCGTGGTCCGACTGTCTGGGCGACGGATCGACCAGATGAGTCGTGCCGAGCTGCGTCCCCTCCTGACGATGGTGGGGCACCGTCCGCTGGGAGGCGTGATCGACCTCGAGGGTCTAGCCCATGACGTCGAGCTGCGCAGCGCCATCGAGGAGTTGGGGCTCACCCGGTGGTGCGGCACACCAGCGGCACGGATGCCGGCCTGCGTGGCGGCCCGCATGGCACTGGTCGAGGGCATCGCCTCCGAGGCACCGGTGCTGCTGCTGGACCAGGTGTTGGCACCCATGACGTCGATGTGGCGGTCTCGTGCCGCCTCCTGCATCGCCCGTGTGGCCCGGGCGGGTCGGATCGTCGTATGGGCCGAGCATGCCCTGGAACACGCCCTGGGAGTGGCCGACAGCGTCGTGGAGATCGTCGACGGACACGTCCAGCAGACGGCTGCCCCGTCGTGGTCGTCCAGCCAACTGCCCCCGACGCCCCTGCAGCAGATTGCTGCCCGATCGGGTGAGCAGTTCTTCACCGATCCGGCCCAGGCCCGCGATCTTCTCGCCGCGGAGGCGGTCACCGCGATGTCATGTGCCCACCCGCAACAGTCCGAGGGGCCGATACTCACCCGCGTGGACCCGGCGGGTCTGCGGCTGTCCGGCAGATTGGTTGACGTGCGTGCCGGTCAGGTGCTGGGGGTCGTGTCCCACGACCCGGTCCAGGCGCATCGGGTGGCACGTCGTCTGGCTGCCACGGTGAACCCGTCTGGTCCCGACGATCGTCTGCTGCACACCCTGCTGCGTCAGACGAGTGTGCGGCGAGCCTGCGAGCTGGTCGATCGCCGATCCGATCGCCCGGTCGGGGCGAGCATGGAGCTGGCCGACGAGGTGCTGGGGCCGGTGGGTGCGCGTCGCGGTGTCGAGCACGGCGAGGGCCAACAACGTCTGCTGGCCGACGTGCTGGCGTGCGCAGGCGGTGAGGTCGTGCTGTGGATCGACCCGGGATGGGCGGTCGACGCCGCCAGCGGTGATCGTCTGGTGAAGGCGGTGCGGCAGCGGGGGGCGGCCGTGATCATGGCGTGTCGGGACGTCGACCTGGTGGCCCGATGGTGCGATCGGGTGCTGGTCGTCGATGAGCACGAGGTCGTCGCCGACGGACGCCCCGGCTCCGTGGTGGACGATCTTCCGTGCCCACCCCAGGTGGCCCAGGTGTTCCCCGGCTGTCACGTCGTCAGGGCGACCGATCTGACCCTGGTCCCGGGGGCCGATGCCGTTGCGGAGGGAGGTTGGGCCCATGCGCAACTGGTGTAGTGGAATCGTCACGGCGATACTGGCTGTGACGACCGGGATGTGGCTCGCCATCCCGCTCATCGACTCGATGCGAGCGGGGACCCGGCAGCAGGCCACTGTCGAGGCCCAGGCGATGACCGTGTTCCTCACGGCCGGTCTCGTGCTGCTGGCGGTGTGTCGATGGATCGATGACGGCCGTCGGGTCTGGCGGGTCGGGCTGCTGGTGTGCCTCGTCGTGGTGAATTCGCTGGTGCGGGTGACGATGTCGCCGCGGGTGTTCGGTGTGGAGCCGGTGTTCATCCTGCCCTTCCTAGTCGGGGTGTCGGCAGGGCCGTCGGCGGGATTCCTCGTGGGAGCCGGATCATGTCTGGTCTCCAGCATGCTGGTGGGCACGGTTGACGCGCCGCTGCCCGGACAGATGCTGGCGTGGGGGCTCACCGGGCTCATCGGCTCGGTGCTGGTGTGGGTGCCGGCCAGACCGGCATGGTTGGTCTCGTGGCCACTCGCCGTGCTGTGCGGCCCCGTGCTGGGCGTGATGCTCAACCTCATCGGCTGGCCCACCGACGAGGCCGGTACCGTCGGGCAGGACGGGTCCGACGCCTTCGTGACCGGCCTGTCGAGCACGCAGACGATCCAACGGCTCGTGCGCTACTCGGTGCGCACCTCAATGGGGATCGACCTCACCCGTGGCGTGTGCACCCTGCTCGGCGTCATCATCATCGGCCTGCCGACGATCCGGGCGCTGCGCACCGCCTGGGGCAGTCCCGACCGGCGCACCGACGAGGCCCCGACAAGCCGCAGCACACCGATCAGTTCCGAGGCAGTCGAGCGACGAGAACAGGCAAGGACAAGGACGAAGGCATGGTTCACGGACCAGGAGGACACAGCGTGAGCGCAGAGACGACCATGAACATGGGCTGGACGGCAGGAAACCGTCCCCGCCGCGGCGAACCTGACAGACGTGGCGGGTTCGGCAGGCACGGTGGGCGCTCAGGGAACGGTACGCCCGCCACGAGGGGCGAGGCCGGTACGGCAGGGTCGGGAATCGACCCCACGGAGGTGGACCGGGCACGTCGTCTCGTCAAGACGATCTCGCGAGCCTTCGACTCCAAGGTCGTGGGTCAGGAGGCATTGCGCACGGCACTGCTCGTCGGACTCATCGGCGGGGGTCACGTGCTGCTGGAATCGGTGCCGGGCCTGGCCAAGACGCTGGCGGCCTCCACCCTGGCCTCCACCGTCGATGCCAGTTTCTCGCGCGTGCAGTGCACCCCCGACCTGCTGCCCAGCGACATCATCGGCACCCAGGTGTTCAACCCCGGCAGCAGCACGTTCACCACCGAACTGGGCCCGGTGCATGCCAACGTCGTGCTGCTGGACGAGATCAACAGGTCCAGCGCCAAGACGCAGGCCGCCATGCTCGAGGCCATGCAGGAGAGGCAGGCGACGATCGGGGGCAAGACGTACCCCATGCCCGACCCGTTCCTGGTGCTGGCGACCCAGAACCCCATCGACGAGGAGGGCACCTACGTGCTGCCCCAGGCGCAGATGGACCGTTTCCTGCTCAAGGTGATCGTCGACTATCCCTCACCGGCCGACGAGGTGGAGATGTTGCGCCGCCTCAAGTCCGGCGCGCTCGAGTCACGCACCGTGTCTGCGGTGGTGAGCCGCAACGACGTGCTGTGGCTGCAGGGCCTGTCGCGCCGTGTCCACGTGGACGAGTCCCTGCTGCACTACATCGTCCAGATCGTCCATGCGACCCGGCACGCCGGCGACTACCTTCCCCAGGAGCAGGCCCGCTACCTGGAGTACGGCGCCAGCCCACGTGCCACCATCGCATTCGTCGAGGCAGCCTGCGCCCACGCACTCATGCACGGACGTGACCACGTGATCCCCGACGACGTGCGGGCGATGCGCCACATGATCCTTCGTCATCGGCTCATCCTCACCTTCGAGGCCGTCGCCACCCAGGTGCCCGTCGAGGAGATCATCGACGGCATCTTCGGCGCCGTGCCCACTCCCTGACCATGGCGTACCTCACAGCTGTCCAAGGACGTCTGGGGCTGTACCCGAGACGTCTGGTCATGGGTCTGCTCGACGGTCAGTACGCGTCGATGACCACGGGGCGCAGCATGGACTTCGACGATCTGCGCTCCTATGTGCCCGGCGACGACGTCAAGGACATCGACTGGAAGTCCTCGGCACGTGCCGGGGAGCTGCTCATCAAGAGTTACCGGGCCGAGCGCAGGCACACCCTCGCGTTCGTCGTGCCGACCGGTGGGTCGCTGGCCAGTGCCGCCACGCTCACCCACTCCAAGATCGACGTGGTGCTTGCCACGATCGGGGTGCTGGCATGGGTGGCGTGCCACCAGGGCGACTACGTCACCGTCGTGGCCCCCGGTCAGGACGGTCCGAGCGTGGCGCGACCGTCGTACCGGGACACACAGATCGAGCACATGCTCGCCGGGCTCGACGCCGGATGTCGTCTGGAGGCACCCGATCCCGATCTGGTGGAGCTGCTCGACCTGACCGCCTCGGGGCTGCGTCGTCGCTGCATCGTCGTTGTCGTGCTGGACGACTGGGATCCCCGTCCTGCAGACATCGATGCCCTGGCGAGTCTGTGCGCCCGCCACGAGGTGCTCGCCATCGAGGTGTCCGATCTCGACCTCACCGATCCGGCCCTGGCCGCCGTGCCGACCCGTGACCAGGCAAGTGGCCAGCCCGTACCGGGATTCGTGGCCCGGGACCGGCAGGTGCGTGAGCAGGCCGTGGCCGCCCGACAGGAGCGAGCCAGGCGCCGCGGCCACACCCTGGACCGGCTCGGCATCATCCACGAGTCCGTTGCCGACGTGGACGACTCGATTGCCGCGATCGTCCGACTCCTCGAGAGGATGCGTCATGCCTCCCGTCACTAGTGCCTCACCAGGGCTGTTGCCCGTGCTGGACCTGTACCCGCCCGTCTCACACGACTCGAGATGGTGGTGGGTGGTCCTTGGCTGCCTGGTCGCAGCCGCAGCCGTGCTGTGGGGGTGTCGTCGCGTCCTGACGAGAATCGACGTCGCAGCCACGGCAGAGGGACCGGCAACGCTGGAGACGATCCGTGCCACGGCACTACGAGATCTCGATGCCGCCGCCGACGCCTGCCGACGTGGTGAGCCAGACCGTGCCGTGTGCCGAGACATCAGCATGGCCCTGCGCAGGTTCGCCGCGCTCGCCTGCGACAGCGACCTGGACTACGAGGGGTTGGACGAACTCTCTCGCCATGCCGAGGAGGACCCGCGGCTCGATCCGGTCGTCGCGGTCGTCGAACGGTGCTATGCGGTGGAGTTCGACCCGAAGGGCCACGGCGTCGATACCGACGAATTGCTGGCCGATGCCGTGAGGACGGTGCGCTCATGGACCTGATGTGGTGGTGGATGTGGCCGATCGTCGTCGTCGCGGTCGCCATGACGGTTCTCATCGCGCTGGTGCTGCGCCGTCACGAGGGCATCGAGCGGCTCCCCGTGGCGCATGTCGACCGACTGCGTGCCCTGCCTGCCTACCAGGACCACGCCCGGCGACGCGTTCGCTGCCTGGTGGCCGAGGTGGTGTGCTGGGCGGTGGCGGCCTGTGGAGTCGGTCTGGTGGCCGCCAGATTGCAGGGGATCGACGATGACGATCGTCAGATACGTACCCGTGACGTCATGCTGTGCCTCGACGTGTCCGGCTCGATGGAGGGGGTGGATCGTCAGGTCATCAACACCTACATCCAGCTGGCCGATCGCATCACCGACGACCGGATCGGATTCGTCATGTTCGACTCCTCGTCGGTGACGGTGTTTCCCCTCACCCACGACCGGGACATCGTCAAGACTGGGTTGAAACAGGCCAGGGACCAGCTCGACCGGGCCGACCTCCCCTCCGGGGTACGCTACGGTCCGGGCGGGTCGCTGGTCGGTGATGGCCTGGCCTCCTGTCTCAGCAGGTTCGACCAGCTCGATCAGCCCCGGTCTCGAAACGTCGTACTCGCCACCGACAACATGAACGCCGGCCCCTCGGTCTACACCCTGCCCCAGGCCATCGACCTGGCGGTGAAACGCCACATCATGGTTTTCGGCATCGTCCCCGAGAACACCGATCTCGATGCCCGGGCGGCCGGTGACGAGTTGCACCAGCAGGTACTGCGTACCCACGGCCAGACCCTGACGATCCCCTCCGACGGGCAGGCCGATACGGCAGACATCGCCCACCGCATCCAGTCACAGGCCAAGAAGGCGGTCATGGCCATGGCCACTCACCGTTCCTACGACAGGCCCTGGCCGGGGGCGCTCATGGTCGGCATCGGGACGCTCGGTGCCTTGGTTGCTCGGCGGCGGGAGGAACGATGAGTTTTCACCCACATCCCCTCACCGTGGGGTTTGCCGTTCTCCTGCTCGTCGTCGCCGTGTGGTTCGGGGTGCGCAGTCGTCACACCCGCGGCAGGATCGCCACGATGGTGCTGGACATCGTGCTGGCCGTGCTCGTCGGACTCATCGGGATGCACCCCGTGATCGGTGAGTCCGGACGGGAGAACTCCACCGTGGACGCCGACATCGTCCTCATGGTCGACACGACCACCTCGATGGCAGCCCGCGACCACGGGAGCAAGACGCGTCTTTCCGGGGCGATTCGCGACATCGCGCGGCTCGCCTCGGCCTTCAGCGGTGCCCGGTTCACGCTCGTCACCTTCGACAACGAAGCCCGCGTGGCGGTGGCCTCGACCACCGACACCGGCACGATCGTCTCCGCAGCGAACTCCCTCACCTGGCGTGAGGACACCAAGGGCACCGGAACCGACATCGGCGTGGGGGTGCCTGCCGCCGTCGAAGCCCTGCAGAAGGCCCGAGAATCGGCACCCCAGGCCACCAGGATGGTCTTCTACCTGGGCGACGGGGAGCAGACGGCCACCAGGGCACCCGGCTCCTTTGCGGCGCTCAAACCCCTGGTGACCAGCGGTATCATCTACGGTTACGGCACCGCCAAGGGGGCACCGATGGCCCGCTCGGCCTTCGACTCCAGCGACGTCACCTACCACGGTCGCAAGGCCATCTCCCACGCCGACCACGTCACGCTGACCACTGCCGCTCGTCAGGCGGGTCTGTCGTTCGCCGCCCGGTCACCCGGCAGGACGCTCACCCCGCCCCAGATATCGCTGAACCGCACCAGCCATGAGGAGCAGGTGAACGCGGGCACGGACCTGGCGTGGATCCTCGGCCTCGTCGCTGCGGCCGACGTCGCCGTCCAGCTGACCATGAGCGCCCGCCGACTGCGCCGGGCACGAAAGGACGTCCCATGAGAGGCCCTCGCCACACACGTCAGACCGATCCCCGACGCTCCTGGCGAGAGGTGATGAGCCAGAGCCGGGCTCGCCGGGCACGCCGGCTCACCGTCGGGGTGACGGCGCTGCTCGTCGCTGTTCTCGTGCTCACCGCGTGCCGACTCGCCGCCACCTTGGTGTGTGATCGGCTCGGCAGCGGGGCCTTCACCTCCCAGCAGTACGACCAGGCCGAGCGCTACTTCGGGGCGAACATGAGGTTCAACGTCACCGAACCGTGGATCGCCAGCTACGACCGCGGAACGAGCCGGGCTGCCGAGAGCAACTACGCCGACGCCGAGGATGACCTTCGCACCGCACTCGACAAGGCACCACAGGAGTACAGGTGCCGGGTGGGCATGAACCTGGTGTGGACGATGGAGGAATCGGCGACGATGCAGAACCTCAACCGTGGCACGGCCAAGGCCGGCACGTTGAGGGAGGCCAAGCACATTGCGCAACGGCTCAGGTGCCATGGCAGAACCACTGCGCCCCAGTCGCACGTGCGGCAGACCTCAGCTGATCAGAAGACCGAGCAGTCCACCACCATGAAACGCCTCGACCAGGAAATGGATCAGGCACAGCAGGGCTCACAGTCCCAGGGAAAAGAGCCACCCAAGACGAAGGATTCCGAGCAGCAACGGCAGAAACATCTGTCCGCAAGGAACCAGCAGGCTCTCAACGAGCAACGCCGTAGCAGCCAGGACCAGAACGGATCGCCCCAGCATACTCCGAGCGCGTCCACGCTCCGGACGGCCGGTGGAGTTCCCGATAGAAAGGGTTGGTGAGATCTGCGGCGTCGCCAGAGCGTAGCCCCTTCTCTTGAACGGTGCTCATCAGACTCACTCTGTGTCTTGGCGGGGTTGCCTCCGGCGTGCCCACCACCCCCCTGCACCCAGGGCGATGACCGCCACGATCACGCCGATGGTGGTGAGAGGACCCGATCCGTGCCCCCGTTCGGGAGGCATGGCGGGTGGTTTGCGAGCGGTGGTGATCTGTCGAGGAGGGAACCCTTTCCCGGTGCCCCATCTCCACCCCTCGACGGAGCCTGCGACAGGGTGATACTGCGCTGCCCCCTTCGAGGAGAACGTCCACCGATCCGAGGGGGAGGTGGCGTGCCAGTACGACCAGAATTGACGAGTGGACTTGTCATAGCCGCCATGCGAGCAGGAGTCCTCGGGACGGCCCTGGAGCTCGCAGACGAGGCCGGGCTGGGATGGCGGCTGGCGAACATCGACGCCGATCTGGTGCAGGGCATCCATGCCGTCGGAGGGCCGCTGCGCGCACCCCGCAGCGAGGGGTTCGTCGGGCATGTCCACGACTACCCACACTCCATTGTGAGCGGTGCAGTCGGCCGCCGTCGTTGGTGCTGAAGCTGACGGAGTTGGTTGTCCGAAGGCAGCCGGAGCCGGTATCCAGCAGGCCATCACAGTGGCCAACGCGATGACGATACGGGATACTGCGGCAGCGCAAGAGTTTGTGTGAACTCGACGAAAACACATCATGGATCCAATATCTCCCAACACATCGTGACCAGGTGAATCCGGCAAAGACAAAATATCCGGAATGCACCTGAGCTCTTCACTGCTGTCGTCATCCAGGTGTCGTGGTGACGTGTGAAGTGTGATGTCAGTCCTCAATGTTAACCATCCAGTGGTGAAGCCTGATCCGGTTCCCTGGACGGTTTGTAGTGGTTGAATCATGCGCCGCGTTAGTAGCGGTGTGAGGGGTTTCGAACTCATGGGGTGACGTCCTCCCGCAGCCGATGTCCGAACAGCCGGCTTGTGTACTGGCTGGCCCGGTGCGCATGCATGATCGTCCTCCCGGGGCGGTTGGCGTTGCCGGCGGGCTATCTGCAGCGCGTTGACCACCAACTCAGTACGGGTGTGGTTGGCGATCGACCACCCCACGATCCGGCGGCTGGCTGGTCGCGCCACTCTGAGAACCCCGACCGCGACATCTTCAGCGCCCCGCAGGCCACCGACACGGCAGTTCTCGCCTCGGGAAGTTCCTGGACGCACCGGAACCCTATGTTGGGAGGATGTTCTCCCGGGCAAAATAGGCCGAGGCTCGTTTCAAGGCCTCGACTTCCACTTCCAGTACACGGTTCTTGCGCCGCACCTCGGTCAGCTCACGACGCTCGTCACTGGTCAGGCTTCGGCTCGGCCGGTGTCTCCGCCCTGGGACATCGCCACCTCAAAATCGGTGTCCGGAAGAACGGGTCAGGCTCCAGCGGCGTGGCGATGGGCTCAAAATGCATCCATCCACTCGATGGTTTCTTGGATGGCCAAGTTCTCCAGAACGAAGTTGGTCACGCGGTAATCATCCGGTCCTGGGCGGTCGGTAAGTCGTCGTATTTCATGCTGTCGGCTCCTGTCATTGCGTCACGTACATACCCGCTCTGACAGGGTTAATAGCAAGCCGTAGGCGGCATTACTTTTTGGCGTTCCATTGTCAGCCTCGACCTTCGTGGTTTACGTCGCCCCGACCACGCCTCCGAGTTTCGGCAGGTGCCGGGCCCGTATCGTCTGAACTGACCACCGGCCGGCTCACGTTATTCCGCGTTTTGCCTAGTGGCGCACTAATTTCGCTCAACCCGTGTCTCCCAGGTGCCGCACGGTACGACGATGGGCCGGGGGTTGCTCCCCGGCCCATCGTCGTCATGTCAGCCTGACAAGGTTTTTCGTCAGAATCTGCCGGTCAGAACATCGGGATGTACGCCACAGATCCGCCCAAGGCCATGAGGGCGAAGATCGTGGTGGTGACGATCGGTCCGAGCCACACCCTACCCGCGGCGTGGTAGAAGGCCCGATTGAACAGCGGCAGCACCACCATCATGGGGAGCAGAGACTGCAGCATATTGACGTAGAGCCAGTTCGTCGTCCAGAACACCGTCCCGGTCGAGAAGAAGGTGACGTACTGGATGACGAAGATGGCCGCCAAGCCGATGGAATTGGCCAGCGCAATGATGAGCCAGTTGACCCAGCGGCGTTGGTTGTTGAATCGCATTGAGGTGTTGACTCGCAACGAGTTCGAGAAGAAGAACAGGAACAGGGCGGGCACGTAGGCCAGTCCGATGAGGAACCAGCGCTTCGTCAGGGGGCGGGCAGCCACCACGAAGAGTCGATAGTCAACATGGAAGAAGCCGTAGACGGCGGCCAGGATCGTGTAGAAGATGACAATGACGAACAGGGCCAGCGCCAAGGTGCGTCCGGTCTGGGCCCAGTTCATCCGAACTCCCCAGCTCTTGGCCTCCTCGATACCGTGCTTCTTCGAGATGGAGTGACTGATCCACAGCAGGATGAGCCCCAGCAATCCGTTGACGAGGGACCACAGCACGACCCCGTTGACCATGCGACCGGGGAAGAACCAGCCGTTCTGTTTGTTGGCAGCAGCCGAGAAGATGTGCTGGCTGGCCACGGACAACGGGATGAAGGTCACGCACGCCACGGCGGCCGAGATGACGAAGATCGTCCAGAACTTCACGGCTCCCCTGCCCTTGGGCTTCGGCGGGGCAGGCGATACCTCGGTCCTGGCTCCGGCGAACCACGGGATCGTCAACAGCAACTTCGTCAACGGGACGAGCATGACCAGGGCCGCGATGAGGGAGAGGCCGTTGAAGAGTTCCTTGAGCCACCAGGTCTGGTTGGTGGTACTCATCTGGTGCGGAGCGCCAATCGTGTCGTCGAAGAACTGGATCATCGACCCTATGGCACTGGAGGTCAGCGGCTGGAAGGGGTGGATGGTGTGGTCGTTGTATGCCACGCGGTAGGTTCGATCGGCAGCTGACCCATAGCCTTTCCCGATGACCACATGATTGACGTGCTGTGACTTCGGCAGGCCCGAGTTGATGACCGCGATGGCTTCCGGGGCATTGCGCAGGTCGCCGTTGTGGTTCTTGTTGCGGTAGCCGCCCTCGTCGTACAGGGCGTATCCAATACCGACATTGGACCGAACGTTCTTGAACTTCTTGGCGTTCAGCTTTTGCAACCAGCCGGAGATGAACACTGAACGAATCGGGTTGAGCTTCTCGGCCTTCTCTCGCTCCTCCTTCGTGATCGTGGTGCCACCGGGGGAGTCCGGAGACTTCGCCTTCTTGAGGGCCTTGACCTCCTTGGCGCCGTATTCGGCAGCCATGCGACGCACCTGGGAACCGCCAGCAGAGTGGCCGGTGATACCGATCTTGGTCTTGTCGACGTAGTTGAGGGTGTCGGTTCGCGAGACGTAATCAATGGCCGGCTGGATGCTGGGGTCATCACTGTGAGGAGGTTGGGACGTCGATTCGCCTTGGTTGTAGGGGTCGGCAACAAGGGTGACGTATCCCCGTCGTGCCAGCTCCAAGGAGTAGGAGATCTGGGTTTCCTTGGTGCGCTGGAACCCTGGCGTCACGATGATGAGAGGGGCCTTGCGCTCTGCTGTTGCGGTGTCGGGGCGGTAGAGATCGGCGCTGGCCACTGCTCCGTCCTTGCCGGGGATCATGAGGCCTTGGACACTGATGTGGCCGCCGCCAGTCTGGACGAGGCTTGATCCGACGGCTCCAACCACGATGAGTAGGAGACAGATAAGGACATGTACCGCTGATCGTGATCGTCGCATCGCGGTTGCTGAGTGCATCATTGCTTCTTGTTGTTGGTTCCCGTGGGCATGGACTGCACAGGAGGCGGCAGTGCCATCGAAAGCGGCGTCGCCAGCTGAGGCAATGGTAGTATTTTTTCGATCAACGTCGATGACGTAGTTAAAGTTTCATAACGGTGATGGGTTGACGAAGGAGTCATCATGACAGCTGTGCTGGCGGTGTGTGCACTGCTCGTGACGGTTGCGGCCGGTTGGTTGCTGGTCAAGAAGTACAAGCCAGTGCTGGTTTTGCTTGGAGCCGGACTGTTGCTGCTGCTCATCAGGGTGATTCTCAGGCCTTCGGTTCCGCTGCTGGAAGGCAAGGAGAGTTCTGGCAGCGTCTGGTTCGACATCGTCGGGATGATTGAATCCATCGCGAAGGATCAGCTCACTGGCGTTGGGCTCATCATCATGGCTGCCGGTGGTTTCTCGGCATACATGAATCGGGTTGGGGCCACGGAAGCGCTTGTTCGACTCGTCATCACCCCGATCACCAAGCTGAAGCAGCCCTACCTCATCCTCGTGCTGGCCTACGTTATTGGCCAGCTCTTGTTCATGGTCATTCCGAGCGCCGCCGGTCTGGCCATGCTGCTGGTCGTCGTCATGATGCCAATCATCGTTGCGGCTGGTGTGAGCCCGGCGGCCGGTGCCGCCGTCATTGCGACGACGAGTGCCATGCCCATCGGACCGGCCACCGGAACCGAGATCCTGGCCGCCCACACGGTCGGTCTCTCTCCTGCGGTGTACTTCGTCAAGCATCAGCTGCCCGTGGCAATTCCGACAATCATCGCGGTTGCCATCACCCATTTCTTCGTCCAGCGCCGTCTGGATCGCAAGGGTGAGGACGAGGCCGGAGAACGCAGTGATGAGCAAATGTCCTCGGGCCGCGTGGCGCCGACGTGGTACGCCCTCTTCCTGCTCCTGCCGATCATCCTGTTGGTCGTCTTCAGCCCGCTTGCTGTCAAATCCATCCAGCTCTCGACAGTGTCAGCGTTCCTGCTGGTGTGGGTGCTCGCCGTCATCGTCGAGCTCATTCGTAACCATGACCGTTCCGCGGTGCTGGCTGTCGCGAACACCATGTTCGTCGGCATGGGCAACATTTTCGCCAAGGTGGTGTCCCTCATCATCACGGCGCAGCTCTTCGCCGAGGGCCTCAAGCAGGCTGGCGTCATCAAGTTGCTCGTCAGCGGAGCCGAGGGGATCGGTCTGCCGTTGTGGGGAATGGCGATCCTGTTCACCCTGGTCGTCGGTCTGGTGACCTTCCTGACAGGTTCTGGCGTCGGGTCCTTCACGTCCTTCGCATCGCTGGCCCCCGGTATCGCCAGCGGCTTGTCAGGCAACGCGACGAACCTCGTGACGCCGATGCAGTTCGCCGGTGGCTTGTTCCGCTCGGTGTCGCCCATCTCGGGTGTGGTCATCACGGTGGCCGGAGCCGCCGGGATCTCCCCGATGGCCGTCGTGAGGCGGACTGCGCTCCCGACGCTCGTCGGTTTCATCGTCATGATGGCCTTGAGTCTCATCCTCATCTGATCCACGGGTAGTATTCATGGCTGCTGGGGCCGCATCGGTGGTCCTAGCATGCTCTTTACCTCGGAGGAGATGACGATGGCTGAGTCGACGGGCTCGGCGTGCGACGGTCTGTACGCCCGGTTGGGGGAGTTGCAGACAATGACGCCGACTGATGCTGTCATTGCTCAGTATTTTGAAGATTCATTTCCCCATCTGGCTCTGGAGAACCTTGACGAGATCAGTGCTGCGACAGGTGCGTCAACGGCGTCCGTGACCCGTTTTGTTCGCAAACTCGGGTACGCCAGTTTCCGTGACTTCTCACGCAGCCTCCGCGAGGAAGTGGCCGTCAACTTCGATCTTCCCAGCGATCGCACCACGAATGGTCCCATCACCAATGAGCCCGGGGCGATGTGGCGCTCCAAGATGGATGCTGCTCGTCGCAGCATCGACGTCGGCCTCAATTCCATGGACGGGGAAGCTTTCGACCGCGTCGTCGAGGTACTTCGCGACGATTCACGTCCGCTCTACCTCGTTGCGGCTGCCAGCGGCCATCCGCTGCTCGATTACTTCCAGATGTTGGTGCGCTACTACCGTCGCGAGGTCGTCCTGTTGGAATCGACGGATCGGATGGCCCATCAGCTCATCGATCTTCCCGACAACGCCATCCTGCTGGCCTCGGTATTTGACCGGCATTCGCGGATGGTTGAGTCGGTCCTGCGGATGTTCCATCAGCGTGACATGACGACGATCCTGCTGACGAACCGTTCGTCGACCCCGATGCGTCGTTACGCAGATCATGTCCTGCTGGTCTCATCGGAATCCTCGACGGCTTTCCGCTCCCGGGCCTGCTATCTCATCCTGTTGGAGTCGCTGGTGGCTGCCTTGGCCCCTGCGGACCCAGAGATGGAACGCTCGCGGGTCGAGAGGATGCAGGGGCTCTTCGACGAGCTGGGAGTCTTCATCACTCCGTGACACCGGTTCCAGTGTGCGGCTGACCAGCAGCAACACGCCGTGACAGTTCCGCAGACAGACCAGTGTACGACGACGGGTCGGACAACTTGTCAAGGTCGATGTCATCGAGTTTTTCGGCGATCTCTGGTCGGGCATCGACGAACTCGCGCAGGCTGGTTCCGGCAGCTCGATTAGCGGCTGAGAATTCCTGGAGGAGGTCGTGTGCTCCTTCGTGACCCAACCGCGATGCGAGCTCCATCATGATTCCCTCGCTGACGAGTAGAACTCCTTCGCGACGGGCATTGACGTCGAGCTGGCCGGTGTTGAACTCGAGCACGTCAAGGAGTTTGAGGAGCTTCTGTCCCGCTCCGTCGACGGCCGCGAGGATGCGGGGGATGGCGTCGCGTTCGACCTCGAGCTGACGATGGTCTCGCTCGAAGTCGCCAGGGGGGTTGGTGAGGACGGTCGCGGCGGCACCAGCAGCCATACGAGCGGCTGCCGTGATTTTCATCGTGGAGAAAGGGTTGCGCTTCTGCGGCATGGTGCTCGACCCGGATAGATGGGGGTCGAGGGCCTCAGCGGCTTCCTGGAAGTCGGTGCGCTGCATGTCGTAGAGGTCCTCGGCGATCTTCGCGAGGGTCTGGGCGTGGATGGCAAGGTTACATGCCAGCTCGGTGAGTCCGTCGCGGGAAGCGTGCCAGGCGATGAGCTCGCACACCAGACCCAGTTCCTTTGCGACTCCCATGGCGACGGTGGTGCCGTGTTCCCCCATCGAGGCATAGGTTCCAGCAGCTCCCGAGAACTGCACCAGGAGACAACGTTGCCGGGTCTCAGTGAGACGATCACGGGAACGTTCGAGATCGGCGGCCCAGCGGGCGAACCGCATTCCGAGGGTGGTGGGGACGGCATGCTGACCATTGGTGCGTGCCACCATGAGGGTCTTGGCATGGACGCCGGCAAGGTCACGGATAGCCGCCAGGAGCTTGTCAGTGCAGTCGTCGATGAGGTCCAGGGAATCCCGGATCTGGAGGCCGCGGGCAGTGTCAAGGATGTCCTGGGTAGTGGCACCGTAGTGGACCCAGGGACGGCGGTCGTCGTCAAGGGCGGAGCGCAGCGCGTCGAGGCCAAGAGCGAAGGGATTGCCCGTCCCCCCGCCGAAGATCTGCTCCATGACGGCATCGGTGGCTTGAGCTTGCTCGGTGATACGAGCCCCGGTTCCTTCCGGGATCATGCCGATCGCGGTCTGGACTCGAGCCAGTGCAGCCTCGACGTCATACCAGCTCTGCACTGTCGATCGTTCTGACCAGATCTCGTCCATCTGGGCTGTGACGTAGCCACGGCGGGTGATCTGGTTGTCGAAGGCTCCGAACGCCATTGTTTGCCACCTTTAATAACTAGCTGAGGGTGAAAGTGATTTTACAACGATGACGGGATGGGGCATGCGGTTCGTCGTCATTGGTGCGTTGCGCTGGCCGATGTGGGAGTCGCGTGGGAGGCCCATGGGCTGTCTCAGCCCTGGTTGGAATGAATCGATGGTTGCTTTCGCCTCTACTGACGAGACGCCGGTACGTCTCGGGTAGGCGGAGACAGCCTGGACCATCCGGCCCCTGGCGATCATCCCCTTTTCCTCATCAGTGAGGTCATTGGTCTTGACAGACTGAGGTAAGAGGGGATGACCCTGGGGCCGAGACGCTCGGCCCTACAGCTGGGTATACCCATGGGGAGGTTCCCTGACGTGGTGACGACGATGTTCGTCACACGGTGCCGGAGAAGGGACTCGAACCCTCACACCACAAGGCACAGGAACCTAAATCCTGCGTGTCTACCAATTCCACCACTCCGGCATAGGGGTCGTAGCGGCCCCCCGGGCCACCAATAGGCCCTCGGTGTTCCCGAATCAGCAGTCGATCTTGAGCTCCCTGCAGAGCTTGTCGACATGGCCCTTGGCCCGAACATTGTACTGGGCTTCAACGATCCTGCACGAACCGTCCGCACCGACATCGACGACGAAGGTGGAACGGATGACCCCGACGATCTCCTTGCCGTAGACGTTCTTGGGTCCGTAAGCGCCGTAAGCCGTCATGACGTCCTTGTCCTCGTCGGAGAGCAGGGTCAACGTCAGGGACTCCTTGGCGACGAATTTCTGGAGCTTGGCAACCGGGTCGGGCGAGATGCCCAGTATCTCGTAGCCGGCGCCCTCGAAGTCGTCCAGATGAGTCGTGAAATCGACGGCCTGAGTGGTACACCCAGGCGTCATGGCTGCGGGGTAGAAGTACACGATGACTTGCTTGCCAGCGAAGTCGGAAAGGGTGATCTGATTGCCGTCAGCGGCGGGCAGAGTGAAATCAGGGGCCGCATTACCGGGCTCAAGACGGGTGCTCATGACCTCAACGATATAGGCTGTTGCCAGACCAGCGCCGCGCCTACGCCGGCGCAAAGCGCAGACACGGCACCAGGAGGGGTCACATGGCTGATAGCAAGTCGAAGGCGAAGGACGAGCGCTCCGCTGATGAGATCAGGCGGGACATTGCAGCGACTCGTGCTCGTCTGGCGGCCGGGGTGGAGAGCCTCGTGGAGGAGGTGCATCCGGCCACCCTCAAGCGCGAGGCCACCGATCGCGCCCGTGACTACGTGCAGGGTGAGTTCGAGCAGGTGAAGGGCCAGGTCAAGGGCGAGCACGGCTGGCGGATGGATCGTATCGGCATTGCCGGGGGTGCGCTCGCTGCCGGCATCGTCGGCATCATCGTGCTGCGCGCGATCGTCGGCCGCGCCACCGGAACCACTGCTCGCCGCAAGCTCGAGAAGCTGCAGCTCTCCGAGGCCAAGCGGGTTCGCAAGGAGGCTAAGCAGCGTCGCAAGGACGATGCCAAGGCTGCCAAGAAGAACGCCAAGCTCGGTAAGAAGAATGCCAAGAAGTACGGCAAGCTCGACACCGATGACTCGTCGGTGAGCAACCTTGCGGAGAAGATGCTGAAGCAGGCTGCCGTGCTGCGTGCACAGGCCGCTGCTGAGCGCGAGGAGGGTGCTGCTTGATCGATCGGTTCGGCATGAGCTGATCGACCGCACCGACCCAGTATCAATTCGGCCCCGGTCCGTCGTGGACCGGGGCCGAACTATGTTGTCCAGCAGGCATCACTTGAGACCACCGGCAGCCAGACCGGCGACGATCCGGCGCTGGAAGACCAGCACCATGATGACCAGCGGCACCGTCATGATGACACCGGCGGCCATCTGGGAACCGAACGGGGTGTTGAACTGGGAAGCACCGGTGAACTTCGACAGCAGCACCGTGGCAGGTTCCATCTTCGGGTCGTTGATCATCGTGACGGCGACGAGGAACTCGTTCCACGCACCGATGAAGACGATGATCGCCGTGGTGAAGATGCCGGGGGCAGCCAGCGGCAGGATGATCTTGCGGAATGCTTGGGCGGGGGAGCAGCCATCGATCATCGCGGCTTGCTCCAGCTCGTCGGGCATCTGCTTGAAGAACGTCGTCAGGTTCCACACGGCCAGAGGCAGTGAGAAGGACAGATCAGGGATGATCATGGCTTGGTAGGTGTTGATCCAGTGCCATGCCGAGAAGTTCTTCAGCAACGGGACGATGATGGCCACCAATGGGAACATCGACGTCGCAATGATGAGGATGAGGAATCCGCCCTTGCCACGAAAATCCAGCCGTGCGAGGGCGTAGGAGGCGAAGGTGGCGATGAGCAGGGCAATGATCGTCACCGAGATCGAGACGATGAGCGAGTTCCCCAGCCCGCGCAGGAAGTTGTTGTTTGGCTGGAAGACGGCCTGGTAGTTCTCCAGCGACGGGTGAGCTGGCCACCACGTGTTGTCGAAAATCTCGTTGTCAGGACGCAGCGAGGACACGACCATCCAGTAGAAGGGCGCCAGGCAGTAGACGACGATGAGGACGATGCCGATGACCGGCAGTACCTTGACCCAGGCGTTCTTGTGGTGGGTCTCCTGGTCGATGGCTCCCGGTGCAGTTGCAGTAGCGGTGCTCATGACGACACCTCCTTGCCACTCGAAGCTGCGGCTTGTGCTGCGTTGGCCTTCTCTCGGGCACGACGTCCACCAGGGCGTCCGCCATTGACGAAGGTGGTGGCCTTCATCTTCTTGCGCCTGTGCTCGTCACCGACGAGATCGGCGCCGAGGATCTTGATGAAGGCAAATGCGATGATGAACACGTAGAGGAACAGGATGATCGCGTACGCTGCGGCCGCGCCGTACCTCAGGTTCGAGGCCTCGTCCTGGACCAGCATCGACAGCGTCTCGACCGACTTCCTGCGCGGGCCGACGAGGATGAACGGCAGGTCGAACATGCGCAGGGCATCGAGGGTCCGGAACAGCACGGCGACGACCAAGGCCGGTTTGACCAATGGCAAGGTGATCGAGACAAATCTCTTCCAGGCATTGGCGCCATCGACCTTGGCGGCCTCGTAGACCTCGGTGGGAATTACCTGGAGACCTGCCAGCGTCAACAGACCGATGTACGGGGCGGTCTTCCAGACGTCGGCGATGATGATCGACCACTTGGCCGTCCAGTTGCCCGAGGCCCACATGATGTGCTGACCGAGGATGGCGTTGGCGACACCGTTCTGGTTGAAGATCCATCCCCACAAAATGGCGGAGACCGCTGTAGGGATGGCCCAGGGAACGAGGATGGCGGCTCGGACGACGCCTCGTCCAGCGATCGCCCGATGCATGATGAGCGCCATGATGACGCCCAGGATGGTCTCGAGAACGACCGTGACGACACCGAAGAGCGTGGTGTTCCAGAACGCGTTCCAGAATCGATCTCCGGAGCCGGTGAAGATGTCGGTGAAGTTCTTCATTCCGACGAACGGCTCGGTGTCGTTGACGAATCCAGTTTCGGGATCCAGACCGGGCTGGCCATAGAGGGCCTGCTTCACCGATTGGATGACTGGGATGACGATGACGATCGTCAGGGCGATGAGGGTTGGCGTGATGAGAGCTAAGGCCAGGCGTTCCTGAGTCCTGGCTCGAGAAGACCGTTTGTTGGTCTTCTCCACTGTTGCAGTGGTCATGATGAAGCTCCTTGTCCCCGGCGTTGTCCGCCGGGTGGTGCGAGCGATGTCATGGATACGGCGGGGTGAGCGACCCGCCCCGCCGTATCCATGTGGTTAGTTCTGCGTGACGATCAATTCTTGATGATCGTCTTCAGCTTGTCGGCCAGCTGCTTGGCAGCGCTTTCGGCGTCCGTCTTGCCCTGGAGAGCTGGGTAGATGGCGTCCTGGATGGCCGCGGTGACGTCACCGTAGGCGACGGCATGCGGACGGCCCTTGGCGCTGTCCAGAGAGGCCTTCAGGGTCGGCAGGTACGGGAGCCTCTTGACGTTCTCGTCCTTGGTGTACAACTCGCCGTAGATCGGTGCGTTGGACTGCTTCTCGAGGTTGTACTGCTCGGACTCCTGGTTGGTCCACCACTTGACGAACTTGAGGGCCGTGGCCTTGTTCTTGCAGTTGGAGGTGATGGCGCAGTTGTGGCCGCCCAGGGTCGGCATGTAGTCCTTGCCGTCGATGGAGGGCAGCGGGGCGACGCCGAACTTGTCGGGTCCGAGTTCCTTCATGTCGTTGCCGTACTGGTAAGGCCAGTTGCGCAGGAAGAGGACCTTGCCGGACTCGAAGCCGTTACGGCTGTCCTCTTCCTTCCATTCCAGGGCTGCGGTCGGGATGAGCTTGGACTTGAAGGCGTCGACGGCGGTCTGGATGCCCTTGATGGACTCGGGGGAGTCGACGGTCACCTTCCCGGAGTCGTCGACGATCGCACCACCACAGGTGTTGATGAATTCAGAGATGTTGCAGGTGAGGCCCTCATATTTGGCCCACTGGCCACCGAACCCACCGATGTCCTGCATGCCGGGGAGCTTGCGGACGGCCTCGGTGGCCTTCTTGACGTCTTCCCAGGTCTTGGGAACCTCGACCTTGGCCTTCTCGAGGAAGTCCTTGCGGTAGTACATGATCGAGGCGTCAGTGGCATACGGAACGGCGAACTGCTTGCCGCGGTACGAACCGGTCTCCCACACCGAGTCAATGACGCCTTCGGGCTTCATGTCCTGCGGGATCTCCACGATCCAGCGGTTAGCCGCGAACTCGGCAATCCACACCAGATCGAGGCCAATGACGTCGTAGGCGGCAGAGTTCGTCTGAGCGGCGTTGATGAAGGACTGACGCTGCTGGTCGGCCTCCGAGGACAGCTCGATGAGAGTGACCTTCTCCTTGGGGTACTTCTTGTTCCACTCATCGATGCGCTTCTGGACCATTCCACCGGAGAAGTCCTTGCCCTGCACCCAGCTGATGGGGCCCTCACCAGTGAAGTCTGCGCCCTTGGCTGCGGGCTTATTGGATCCGGAGTCCTTCGAGTCTCCGTTGGAACAAGCTGCCAAGGCACCGAGCGCCAGTGCTCCGACGGAGCCCTGGATGAAGGCCCGGCGGGAGTGTGTGTAGTGCGTCATGTGACTTCTTCCTCCTTGAACTGGGCGATGTCGACAGCGACATCACGTACGCATCAGCGATTTCCTGCAGGTGCGATAGGTCATAACCTCAGGCAGGACATTACACCGACTGTCCGGCATGTGTGCACGTCGTTTTGCGATGAACCCGAATGATTGTGCACGACAAGTGGGATTGAGGGGCGTTCCCTCCACCGGGGTGGTCAGAGCGGTGTTGGTAGATGACTGGATCAGTCTGAATCGTTGTGGAAGGAGGGTATTGCTCCGAGCGGTGTCCTGGGATTGCCGTCTGCTGGTGACTGGACAATCTCTGGCCTCGGGAGAAGGTAAATTAGGAGTACAGGATGCGAACATGAAGGAAGCCGTTCCATCCTGTCTCCAGTATGGAACGGCTTCCGTTTCGGTGCGCCGCCAGGGACTCGAACCCTGAACCCGCTGATTAAGAGTCAGCTGCTCTGCCAATTGAGCTAGCAGCGCCGGCGAGAAAAAACATTAGCGGACTTCGGCCAAGATGCAAAATCGAGGTGACGAGTTCATGGCCGACCAGTGCGTGCGGCATCGATTCGACGCTGTCTCAACGCCGTGATCTCGGGCAGGTCGAGGGGCTCCAAATGGCGTCCTAGGGCTATTTCGAGCACATGGTCGGCGAGCTGAGGGTTGCGTGCGAGAACTGGTCCGTGCGGGTAGGTGCCGATGACACGCCCCTGCACGGCTCCTTCGCCGCGACGGTTGCCGTTGCCCCAACCAACCTCGACAGCAGCCAGCGGCTTGGCGTCAGAACCAAGTTCTGTCCAGCCGCCGTGGTTCTCGAAACCGGTGATCGGGCAGGTGTTCCCGTCGGGCTGGGTCCAGATGTGCAGAACCTCCCCGACGGCACGCTCCGGGCCGCGTCGGGTCTCGGCGTCGAGAAGCCCGAGTCCCGCAATGACCTCGTCACGGGCTCCGATGGTGAAGGACCTGCCGCAGATCTGGTAGCCGGCGCACACCGCGAAGAGCATTGCGCCGTCGTCGAGGGCGGTGAACAGTCCGCCATCGGCCTTGAGTTCCCGGACAGCGGTGATCTGGGCGGTGTCCTCGCCGCCTCCCAGCAGATAGACGGCCCCGTCAGTGGGCACCTTCTGACCGGGCTCGACGGTGACGAGCTCGGCGTCGATGCCGCGCCATTGCAGCCTCTTGGTGAGGACGACTGCATTGCCGTGGTCGCCGTAGATGCCCAACAAGGACTGGTACAGCAGGACGATCTTGGGACGGTCGGTGTTCATGCCAGTCCTCCGAGTCGGCGCAGTTTCTGAAAGGGGGTGTAGGTCGACAGCACGTCGACGGGGTGGTCAGCGTCCCAAGTGCCGGCCAGCAGTGGGGAGCTGAGGGCCTGGGCGAGATCCTCGATGACGACGTGCTCCACTCCGGCGTATTGCAGCCTGACGGCCAGATCGAGTGCGCGCGGGCCGGTGCAGATGACGGTTCGTCCGGCCAGTTGCTCGTAATCGACGTCCCACAGCCATGAGACGTCCTTGCCGTCGGCGGCCACCGCGTCGATGGCGAGCACCAGCGGATCGGAGGTCGCCAGCGGCAGGGATTCGGTCCAGCCGGCAGGGTTCTTCGACAGCAGCAGACGGCAATGGGTGCCGCCGATGGTGCAGGTGGCATAGCGGCCGGCGGGGGACTCCACCGTGGCAATTCCGCGCAGCGCGTCCTCGGGCTGAATACCCATGTGGATGGCCGCGGCAAGGGCGCAGATGGCGTTGGTGAGGTTGAAGGAACCGGGCACCTGGACATCGAGGTGGAATCGTCTCCCGGAAGCCTCGACGGCCTCGTCACCCTCCACCCACCAATCGGCAGCAGGCTGACTCAGCTCACATCCGGGGCAGTCCCATCCACCCTCGCCATGGGTGAGGACGGCGCCGCAGTTGGGACACAGCGTCGAGTCGGCGGTCCAGCGAGGCTTGGTGTCCACCCAGATGACGTGACGAGCCTTCTGGCACACCCACACGATGAGCGGATCGCAGGCATTGGCGACCACCGTCGGACCGTGTTCAGCGGCTTTCTCCAGGGCATCACGCCAGTCGCGTCCCAGGAAGGTCAATTCGTGGTTGCGGTCCAACTGGTCGCGGCTGAAGTTGAGCAACACCAACACTTCCGGGCGGCCCATCGTAACGACGTCGGCGACGACTCGCTCATCGGTCTCCAGCACGGCGACGGTGGCGGCAGGGGCCTCTCCCAGGGCCGAGACGATGCCGTGATGCAGGTTGGCCCCATCGGCGTTGGTGACGACGCTTCGTTGGCCGTCAGGAGTCCCAGCTCGCACTGCGGCGGTGAGGAAGTGAGTTGTCGTGGTCTTGCCGTTGGTGCCGGTGACACTGGCGATGCGACGGTCTGCCAGCAGTTCAGGCAAGGCGTGGGGAGCCAACGTCATCGTCACCCGACCACGAATTGATGCTCCTGAGCCCTTCCCCGTCAGGCGGGAGGCTGTTGCGGCTGTCCGCCCGGCCAGCAGGGCCAGTTGCAGCCGCGGGGAGGTGCGGTGTCTTCGAGGTGACGAGGTCATGGCCCCAATCATGGCAGGAAGGGATGACGGCCCTGGTGTGCCCGGCCGGTGACGAGGACGGCTCTATGACCTCCAAACGCTGGCTGGCAAGGGTGTTCGCTGTTGTTCCAGGCAGTCGTCGAGAAACCTGTCGGGCACGCGTGTCACGGTAATTCCCGTCGGCTGCGACGGGCTGACGAACGCCGGACGAGGGGGTGTGTGATGGTCGACGTCGATGAGTTGGTGAGCCGTGGTGTCGACGGTCTGGAAGTTCCCGGTGGCCATGCCATCCACCCATTGCTTCAACCTCTTTTCCCCGGTGGCCTCATGCCCGCCGTCTATCGTCTGGACGGGGCTTCCTCGGTCGGGCTGGGGCTGCTCACCCATGGCTGGTGTGGGGTGGTCGGGCTGCCCGAACTCAGTGTTGAGGCGGCTCGGCAGTGGGGGGTGGAGCTGTCACGATTGGTGCTCGTGCCTCATCCAGGAAACTGGCTTGAGACGGTGGCCACTCTCATCGAGGGCCTCGATGTCGTTCTTGCTGCAGCTCCGCCGCCGTTGCCGATGACGGCCAGCAGGCGATTGACGGCCAGGCTGCGTTCTCGCGGCTCGTCCTTGGTGGTGCTGGGGCCTTGGCCCAGCCCTTCCGCTCGAATCGATGTCCGCACTGTGGGGTGGCAGGGACTTGGTCAGGGGTACGGCTGTTTGTCGGCCCAGGAGCTTGAGGTGACCGTGGTGAGGCATCACCACAACCGTTCCGTGCGGCTCATCCGTACCGGCACCGGGGTGTACCCCGCCGAGGAGGTGGCTGATGCCTGCTGAACCACTCAGTGCCGCGCCGGTTCGAGTCCTCATGGCAGTGATTCCCGGGTGGCGAATCGTGGCGGCGTCTCGACGTCAGCCTGGGGATGCCCCTCTTCTGGTCGTCGATCGCGGGGTCGTCGTCGACTGCTGTCCCAGGGCGGCCGAGGAAGGAGTGGTCCCTGGTTTGCGAGTGAGGGCTGCCCAGTTGCGGTGCCCGGAGGCCGTCGTCGTTCCCCACGATCCCGCCTCTGAGGAGATCCTTTTCGACGAGGTGGTTCGTGAGATCGAGAAGTCAGTAGCCCCTTCGGTCCACGTGGTGCGCCCAGGGGTGGCTGCGGTGGCTGCTCGCGGAGTTGCTCGTTTCTACGGTGGTGAACGCGCCGCTGCGCAGCGCATGTCCGAGGTGTTGGCTCGGATCGGGTACACGGATACGGGGATTTCGGTGGCGGACGGGTTGTTCGCGGCAGAGGTGGCTGCCACCGCAGTGGCCGGCCCCGGGAGTCATGGCCCCAAGATCCTCAGTCCCGGCATGTCCACGGCCTTTCTGGCTCCCCGCGACGTCTCGGTTCTGGCGCGTACCGGACGAGCCGATGAGGCATTGGTGCGGACCTTGCGTCAGCTCGGTCTGACGACTGTCGGCTCCTTCGCCGGTCTGGACCGTCAGCATGTCGTCTGGCGGTTCGCGGAGGTCGGTCAGCGCGCCCACGATTGGGCACGTGGCATGGACGTCGCGGTGCTGTCGGCGCACCGGCCCGAGGCCGACGATGCCATGGAAGTCGTCCTCGACGATCCGGAACCTTCCGGCGCACAGGTGGTGGCCGTGGTGCGTCCTGTGGTGGAGGAGTTCATGGCCGGCCTGGCAGCCAGCGGTCGGGTATGTTCCCAGGCCCGCATTCTCATCCGGGCCACTGCTGGGTTGTCTGAGCGCACCTGGCGTCAACCGTGGCAATTCAGCGGTGATGATCTGTTGGCTCGACTGTCCCGTCAGCTCGACGACCTTTCCCGGGGCATTGGCGAGTTCGGTGCTGATGAGTTCTGCCAGTCCGGTGTTGAGGCGGTGCGGATCGTTCCCACCATCCATCGTGCGGGTGAGGCGGCCGAAGGATTGTTTGGGGCCAGGCCCGCCGAGCACCTCGTCCACGTCATCTCCCAGTTACAGGAGAGGCTGGGCCCCGAAGGGGTCCTAGTGGGAGAAGTCGCCGGTGGTCGGATGCTCAAGGACCGACGCCGACTGGTTCCTTTCGGGACGGTTGCCGAGGACGCGCGTCCGGTGGATCGCCCCTGGCCGGGCCACCTCGACGGTCCCGCTCCCGGGATTGTGTATTCCCGTCCGCTGCCAGCTCGGTTGGAGACGACTGACGGTATGCCACTGACGACGTCGTCCGACTTGCCGACGATCAGCCCTGGATGGTTTCATGACGGCACTTCGCGACGGCGTGTCATCGCGTGGGCCGGGCCATGGCCGGTGCACCAGAGGTGGTGGAGCACCCCGGCCGTCTCCGTTGAGCGAATGCAGCTGGTCACCGAGGACCAACAGGCGTGGGTGTTGGCGGGATCGGCTGACCGTTGGTGGGTCGAGGCTCGTTACGACGAGGCGTGATCGGGGTGAGTTACCACAATCCTCTGATTCCGTGGCGAGAGTTGGAAAGACGCATCTCGGGACGGCGTCCTCCCAATGGCCATCAGGACAGCCATGCTGATCAGACCGGCTATCGCCGCGTCCGTAAACCCTTTGACTGTCGTCCCCTCCGACCCGAGGGGCCAGTGGTGCCCTATGCCGAGCTGCACTGTCACTCCTCCTACAGCTTTCTTGACGGTGCCTCCAGTCCGGAGAACCTCGTCACCCGAGCGGTGGAGCTGGGCCTGTCAGGGCTGGCCCTGACTGATCATGACGGCCTCTACGGGGTCGTCAGAATGGCTGAAGCGGCTGAAGCCTGTGGTCTTCCCACCATCATCGGGTCGGAGTTGTCCATTGGAGTGCCGGAGCCTCAGAACGGGGTGGCTGATCCGGTGGGCAGCCACCTGCTCGTGCTGGCCAACGGCCCGGAGGGCTATCGCCGCTTGGCCGGTGCCCTCACGGACGCCTATCTGGCCGAGGGTGGGCAGAAAGGGCATCCGGTCCATGATCTCAACCATTTGGCCGAGGTGGCCGACGAGCACTGGACTGTCCTCACCGGATGTCGGAAGGGAGCAGTGAGGCAGGGCTTGGTCAAGGGGGTGGCTCAAGCTGAGGCCGAGCTCCATCACCTGGTTGATCTCTTCGGTATCGACAATGTCATGGTCGAGTTGACCGATCATCGCGCTCCCACCGATTCCCGTGACAACGACGTCCTTGCTGAGCTGGCAGGCCGCCATGGCCTGACGACGGTGGCGACGACAGCCGCCCACTACGCCGGTGCTGAACAGTTCGAGCTGGCCTGCGCTCTCTCAGCGGTGCGGGCTCGACGCAGTCTTGACGAGATGGACGGCTGGCTTCCTCCCGGCCCGGTGGCGAGGTTGCGCAGCGGCGCGGAGATGGCAGACCTGTTCAGCCGTCACCGAGATGCGGTGGACAACACCGTAGCGGTGGCTGAGAGGACGGCTTTCCAACTGAGGTCGGTGCGTCCCCGTCTGCCCGACCAGAAGGTGCCCGAGGGACACACTCCCATCAGTTGGCTGCGTCATCTGGTGGAGGAGGGGCGTCGAGGCTGCTACGGGGATGACCCAGTGGCCAAGGACCGCCTGGCCACGGAACTCGACCTCATCGAGGTTCGGGATTTTGCCGGCTACTTCCTCATCGTCTCCGACATCGTGGAGTTCGCTCGGTCCCGGGGGATCTTGTGTCAAGGACGTGGATCAGCAGCGGCCTCGGCGGTCTGTTACGTGCTGGGCATCACCGTCGTCGATCCGGTGTTTTACGGCTTGCCCTTCGAGCGGTTCCTGTCGGTGCTGCGCGAGGAGGAGCCTGACATCGATGTCGACTTCGACGCTCGACGTCGTGAGGAGGTCATCCAGTACGTCTACGCCAAGTACGGGCGGCGCAACGCTGCCCAGGTGGCTGACGTCATCACCTATCGGCCGCGCAGTGCCATCCGGGACACGGCCAAAGCCCTCGGTTATTCCCAAGGGCAGCAGGACGCGTGGTCGCGTCAGATGGAGAGACGATCAGTGGTGCCGGGCTCCCGGAGCTCCGAGGGCCCCGAGATTCCTGACGAGGTCGTCGCCCTCGCCCAGCAGGTGATGGGGCTACCGCGTCACCTGGGCATCCACTCGGCCGGAATGGTGCTGACCCGAGAACCAGTGGGACGCATCTGCCCGATCGAGCCAGCCCGGATGCCTGGTCGCACGGTGCTGCAGTGGGACAAGGAGGACTGCGCCTGGATGGGGCTGGTGAAGTTCGACCTGCTGGGGCTGGGAATGCTCTCGGCGCTGAGCATCTCCTTCAATCTCATCGCTCAGCACTGCGGACGATCTTGGGTCCTGGCCTCGATTCCGCGCAATGAGCCGGGGGTCTACGACATGTTGTGCCGTGGTGACAGCATCGGCGTGTTCCAGGTGGAGAGCCGGGCCCAGATTGGCACCCTGCCTCGACTTAAACCACGTTGTTTCTATGACTTGGCCGTGGAGATCGGACTCATCCGCCCTGGCCCGGTGCAGGGAGGTGCGGTGCATCCCTACATCAGACGACGCACGGGTGCTGAACCGATCACTTATCCCCACCCTCTGCTTGAACCGGTGCTCAAGCGCACCCTGGGGATCCCGCTCTTCCAGGAGCAGCTCATGCAAATGGCCACGACGGTCGGCAATTGCACGGCTGCTGACGCTGACCTGCTGCGTCGAGCGATGGGGTCCAAACGTGGGGTGGAGCGCATTGACTCCCTGCGTGCCAAGCTCTTCGAGGGGATGGCAGCCAATGGGATTGACGACGTCACTGCCCAGGACATCTATGCCCGCATCGAGTCTTTCGCAAATTTTGGATTTGCCGAGTCCCATGCCTTGAGCGTCGCCGGACTGGTCTACACCTCAGCTTGGGTCAAGCTGCATTACCCGGCAGCCTTTCTTGCGGCTTTGCTGCGCAGCCAGCCGATGGGGTTCTATTCCCCGGCGACTCTGGTGGCGGATGCTCGACGACACGGTGTGGTGACGCGACGTCCAGACCTGACGAAGTCGTCAGTGGGAGCAGATCTGGAAGCACTGGATCGTGGAGGCGATGACGTGGAGACAGGGATGGACGACTGTCTTCATGACCACGACGAGTCCGAGACCGGTCCTTTTGACCCCGATCGTGATGACGGTGACCATCGTCGGGATACTCACTTCGCGGTGCGGTTGGGCCTTTCTGACGTCTCCGGTATCAGTACCGAGACAGCCACTCGGATCATTACGGAGCGGGAACGCGAACCCTTCACCAGCCTCGACGACCTCGCTCGGCGCGTTGAACTGGGCAAGGAAGAGGTGGAGGCCCTTGCCCTGGCTGGTGTCTTCGACGATCTCGTGGGGTCAAGACGGGGCGCTCTGTGGCAGATCGGTCAGATCGACGGTGTAGCACCGGGCCAGCTGGATGTTCAGGTGGCCACCCAGCCACCTTTGCTTCCCGAACCCACTCAGTTGGAGTTATTGGGTGACGACATCCGTGCCACCGGAGTCAGTACGGCCGACCATCCTGTTCGCCACGTCCGGGGCGTCCTTGATCGGCGAGGTGTGGTGCGAGTTGACCGGCTGGGCGACGTCGAGGCTGGACGGCGTATAGAAGTTGCTGGAGTCGTCACCCACAGACAGAGACCTGGGACAGCAGGGGGAGTGACCTTCCTCAACGTGGAGGACGAAACCGGCCTGCTCAACGTCATCGTCACTCCGGGTGCATGGAAGCATCACCGACGTGTGGCCCGGACGTCGCGAGCTTTGGTGGTGCGGGGGATCTTGGAAAGAAGCGACGAGGGAGTGACGAGTTTGCAAGCAGATCGGTTGGAAGCCCTCGATTTATCAGTACCCACGAGATCCCGTGACTTCCGCTGAACAGCCTTTGACAAGGGGATACGATGACAGCGGCACCCTAATTTGCATCATCGTTCATCCATGTGTAACGTTTTCCGAGCTGTCAGGGACTGCTTGAAGCGGCTCCCAGATAGCAGCCGAACTGGATCTCAGCCCGATGGTTTTGATGAGTCGAGGTTGATCTGGTAGGGTTGATCGGGTCGCTGCTTTTCGGGGTGGTGGCACGGTTTTGGCTGGTTTTGCTGACTGATTCTGATTCTGCGGGTTTTGCGGGGTTGGGGTTGGTGTGGTAGGGTTGGTCGGGTCGCCTTGGGGTGGTCCTGCTTGTTGGTGGGGTTGTTCTGGTGGGTGTGATGCTTGAGAACTCAACAGTGTGTCTTTGATAGTCAATGATTTTTTGATGCATCTATGGATGTGTCGGATTTGTTTATGAATTCCTTTGTGATTCTGGACATGGACTGAATTTTTTTGGTCAGTGTTTGGGGTTAGTGTTTTGGATTCTCTTGTGACACCGTTGCCTGCATTGTGTGTGTGGGTGGGTGATATTTTTTCATTGGAGAGTTTGATCCTGGCTCAGGACGAACGCTGGCGGCGTGCTTAACACATGCAAGTCGAACGGAAAGGCCCCTTTGGGGGTACTCGAGTGGCGAACGGGTGAGTAACACGTGAGTAACCTGCCCTTGACTTCGGGATAACTTCAGGAAACTGGGGCTAATACCGGATAGGAATCCTTGCTGCATGGTGGGGGTTGGAAAGCTTCGGCGGTTTTGGATGGACTCGCGGCTTATCAGCTTGTTGGTGGGGTAGTGGCTTACCAAGGCTTTGACGGGTAGCCGGCCTGAGAGGGCGACCGGCCACATTGGGACTGAGATACGGCCCAGACTCCTACGGGAGGCAGCAGTGGGGAATATTGCACAATGGGCGGAAGCCTGATGCAGCAACGCCGCGTGCGGGATGACGGCCTTCGGGTTGTAAACCGCTTTCAGCAGGGGCGAAGCTTTTGTGACGGTACCTGCAGAAGAAGCACCGGCTAACTACGTGCCAGCAGCCGCGGTGATACGTAGGGTGCGAGCGTTGTCCGGATTTATTGGGCGTAAAGAGCTCGTAGGTGGTTGATTGCGTCGGAAGTGAAAACTTGGGGCTTAACCCTGAGCGTGCTTTCGATACGGGTTGACTTGAGGAAGGTAGGGGAGAATGGAATTCCTGGTGGAGCGGTGGAATGCGCAGATATCAGGAGGAACACCAGTGGCGAAGGCGGTTCTCTGGACCTTTCCTGACGCTGAGGAGCGAAAGCGTGGGGAGCGAACAGGCTTAGATACCCTGGTAGTCCACGCTGTAAACGGTGGGTACTAGGTGTGGGGTCCATTCCACGGATTCCGTGCCGTAGCTAACGCATTAAGTACCCCGCCTGGGGAGTACGGCCGCAAGGCTAAAACTCAAAGGAATTGACGGGGCCCCGCACAAGCGGCGGAGCATGCGGATTAATTCGATGCAACGCGAAGAACCTTACCTGGGTTTGACATGGACTGGGAGTGCTCAGAGATGGGTATGCCTCCTTGTGGGGCTGGTTCACAGGTGGTGCATGGCTGTCGTCAGCTCGTGTCGTGAGATGTTGGGTTAAGTCCCGCAACGAGCGCAACCCTCGTTCACTGTTGCCAGCACGTTATGGTGGGGACTCAGTGGAGACCGCCGGGGTCAACTCGGAGGAAGGTGGGGATGACGTCAAGTCATCATGCCCCTTATGTCCAGGGCTTCACGCATGCTACAATGGCCGGTACAAAGAGTTGCGAGCCTGTGAGGGTGAGCGAATCTCGGAAAGCCGGTCTCAGTTCGGATTGGGGTCTGCAACTCGACCCTATGAAGTCGGAGTCGCTAGTAATCGCAGATCAGCAACGCTGCGGTGAATACGTTCCCGGGGCTTGTACACACCGCCCGTCAAGTCATGAAAGTCGGTAACACCCGAAGCCGGTGGCCTAACCTGTGTGGGGGAGCCGTCGAAGGTGGGACTGGTAATTAGGACTAAGTCGTAACAAGGTAGCCGTACCGGAAGGTGCGGCTGGATCACCTCCTTTCTAAGGAGCACTTCATTGTAAGGACTCATCATTGCTGTGTGGCTCGTTGTGAGTCGTTGGTGGATGGGTTAGCTTCTTGTGGAACATTGGCGTGTTCATCGTGTGGTGGACGGTCTGGGGCATGCTGTTGGGGTTCTGGGGTATCACACTGGTGTGTGGTGGCCTGGTGCGGTGATGCTTCGCTTGCCTGGTTGTGGTGGGTGTGGTGTTGATTCGTGTGGTGGTTGAGAACTGTATAGTGGATGCGAGCATCTTAATTTTTTGTGTCTTGTGTTGTTGTGCAAGTTGTTAAGTGCGATCGGTGGATGCCTTGGCACCAAGAGCCGATGAAGGACGTTGTAACCTGCGATAAGCCCTGGGGAGTTGGTAAACGAGCTGTGATCCGGGGGTGTCCGAATGGGGAAACCTGGAATGTCCGGAGTAGTGTCCGGTGACCCTGCCCTGAATGTATAGGGGTGTGGGAGGTAACGCGGGGAAGTGAAACATCTTAGTACCCGTAGGAAGAGAAAACAACCGTGATTCCGTGAGTAGTGGCGAGCGAAAGTGGATGAGGCTAAACCGTGTGTGTGTTCAAGCCGGCAGGTGTTGCATGTGCGGGGTTGTGGGGGCCTTTGGGTTCTGCTGCCGCAGGATTGGCCAGTGATAAATGTTGCGTGAAGGTGAAGCGTCTGGGAAGGCGTACCGGAGTGGGTGAGAGTCCCGTAACTGTAAGCGTGGCACTGGTGAGGGTTACCCCAAGTAGCGTGGAACTCGTGGAATTTCGCGTGAATCTGGCGGGACCACCCGTCAAGCCTAAATACTCCTTGGTGACCGATAGTGGATCAGTACCGTGAGGGAATGGTGAAAAGTACCCCGGGAGGGGAGTGAAATAGTACCTGAAACCGGTCGCATACAAGCCGTCAGAGCCTTGTGGGGTGATGGCGTGCCTTTTGAAGAATGAGCCTGCGAGTTAGTGATGCGTGGCGAGGTTAACCTGTGTGGGGGAGTCGTAGCGAAAGCGAGTCCGATAAGGGCGTGAGTCGCGTGTTCTAGACCCGAAGCGGTGTGATCTATCCATGGCCAGGATGAAGCGTCGGTAAGACGTCGTGGAGGTCCGAACCCACTTCAGTTGAAAATGGAGGGGATGAGCTGTGGATAGGGGTGAAAGGCCAATCAAACACCGTGATAGCTGGTTCTCCCCGAAATGCATTTAGGTGCAGCGTTGCGTGGTTCTTGTCGGAGGTAGAGCACTGGATGGTCTAGGGGGCCTATCAGCTTACCGAAATCAGCTAAACTCCGAATGCCGGCAAGTGGAGCGTAGCAGTGAGACGGCGGGGGATAAGCTTCGTCGTCGAGAGGGAAACAGCCCAGATCATCAGCTAAGGCCCCTAAGTGGTAACTCAGTGGAAAAGGATGTGGAGTTGCGTAGACAGCCAGGAGGTTGGCTTGGAAGCAGCCATCCTTGAAAGAGTGCGTAATAGCTCACTGGTCAAGTGATTCCGCGCCGACAATGTAGCGGGGCTTAAGTTATCCGCCGAAGCTGTGGCAGATCCCCTTTGTGGGGGTTTGGGTAGGGGAGCGTCCTGTGCGAGGTGAAGCTGCCGGGTGACCGTGTGGTGGATTGTGCGGGAGTGAGAATGCAGGCATGAGTAGCGAATGACGGGTGGAAAACCCGTCCGCCGATTATCCAAGGGTTCCAGGGTCAAGTTAATCTGCCCTGGGTGAGTCGGGACCTAAGGCGAGGCCGACAGGCGTAGTCGATGGACAACCAGTTGATATTCTGGTACCGGCTTGTCACCGTCCGTGTCGAGGTGTGTGATGCTAAGCGTGCGAGCCTGCCATTGTGATGTCTTTGATGTTGTGGTGGTGTGGTGAGTGTGTGAACCGATCATGTAGTAGGCAAGCTGCGGAGGGACGCAGGGAGGTAGCTCATCCCCGGCGATGGTTGTCCGGGGCTAAATGTGTGGACCGTCTGGTAGGTAAATCCGCCAGGGTTGTGGTTGAGGCATGATGGCGAGCCCACGGAAATGTGGGTGAGTGAGTGATCCTGTACTGTCGAGAAAATCTTCGTGAGCGAGGTGGCTGGTCCGCCCGTACCCTAAACCGACACTGGTGGATAGGTAGAGTATACCGAGGCGATCGAGATCATCATGGTGAAGGAACTCGGCAAAATGCCCCCGTAACTTCGGGATAAGGGGGACCTGAACTGTCAAGGCTTTTACAGCTGGTAGCGGTGAGGGGCGCAGAGACCAGGGGGAAACGACTGTTTACCAAAAACACAGGTCCGTGCGAAGTCGTAAGACGATGTATACGGACTGACTCCTGCCCGGTGCTGGAAGGTTAAGGGGAACTGTTAGCGTTGGCGAAGCGGTGAACTTAAGCCCCAGTAAACGGCGGTGGTAACTATAACCATCCTAAGGTAGCGAAATTCCTTGTCGGGT
>OJZM01000208.1_pt1 | contig 45342 bp, 78 predicted proteins | sample 1611181 | NCBI WGS metagenome assembly OJZM01 (sample SAMN04436715, study PRJEB24849) | human gut metagenome | biome: human gut; feature: NICU; material: stool | host: Homo sapiens | place: USA: Saint Louis, MO | collected 2010-09-09 | reverse complement strand
AACTCAGCGTTTCACAGACTAAGGCTGGTCAGTTAATCCAAGTCGGAGACTTGTTTAGGAAAACGATAAGGCTGTTTTCAGTTACAAGCCTCGTCCGACAGGGCGGGGTTACTGACTCATGTAAGGTGTCATTGTTCCAGCTTCTTTTCCTAACGTTCCTTTTTCAACATAATCAGGATGAGAAACAATCAGCCAAAATATTTCACGATGACTTTCTACCATTTTTGAAATAGAAATCTTAAAACCTAAATTTTTTAGTGACATTAAACATCCTTAATTTTATACAGATTTTATTAGTAAAAATACATTTTTCATTAATCGAGGAAACTTACAATCTTAGCTGCTTCTTCTTTTGAAAAAAGATTGTAAACGTTGTCCATCATAAACTGGAAATTTTTAATAATATTTTTATTTTCTGGATGTTGCCACATTAAATGAGATACTGCCATAACAGTCAGAGCATAACCAGCAGATTCTACTTTCATAGTATCTGAAAAGTGATTATTAGGATTAATCATTTCAACGGTAGCTTCGCATTTAGGGATCATAAATGGAATACCATTATCGCTTTTAGCAAAGCTCCATCCACCACCTGTATAACCTTTTAAATACTTATCAGCCATACCATAAATTTTGTTTTCAAAAAATACACCAAAAACACTCACTAAAAGTTTAGAAGAACGAGTTTTTTTAAATTTAGGTTGTACTTTTTCAGTTGTCATGATTTATAGCCTCATTTTTAAGTTATGAGTATTTTATCTGAAATGCCTGTTATGCACAAGCATTTTATCAATAAAAAAGGAGGCTCAAGCCCCCTTTTTTCACATTTTTTCAAGCAATTCAATCAAATCAGGATGAAGGCTACAGAATAATAATGCTTCTTCCTTGCTTACCATTCCATCACTTTCATATGGCTCAATTTCAACCACTTCTCCTGCTGTATACATGCCTATAGAGTTAAGCACAAGATGTTTATGTTGGCCTTCGGTTTTCAATGGCATTAAATAAACATATTCACGATGACCTAATCCAGAGTTACTTTTTATATATCGCATATTATTTTTTCCTGATAAAAATTTATTTAAATAATAAAGAGTTTTCAAGTCTATTTGTTGCTTCTCCTTTATTTCCTTTAAAAGCACAATTACTAATAGAATCTATATGTAAAGTTCCTTCCTTATCTATAAATTTCACAGTTGTATTCCATTGACTAAAGCTTAATACCTGATCATTAAAATAGACATATTGACCTTTGATACATTCAATATTACCTACAATTTTTGCTGTTCTAATATCAGATTGTTTCACTTTTTCAGCTTGTTCTTCTGGCGTAAGATCTTCACTAAAAAAACAGCCTGATAACATAAAAACAGCTAACATAACTAATACAGTTTTAATTTTCATATATCCTCATTTATACTTTAATCATTCATCTTGTTTAAAATACTTTTACCAAACTCTTTATAACTCATAAAATGTTTTGGTTCGATTTTAGCTCCTAAAAAAGAAAAACCTACTAAGATCATATTAAACCAAAGCGGCATTGTTAGAATTACAATACAAACTATCAAACAAAACTCTGCAACACTTGATGGCAAAGCAAGACCATAAAATACCATTGCTATATCCTCACTGTTTATTTATAAGACTATTATATTGACAACCATTATCATATTCAAGCTTTTCTTCGCAATAAAAAAGGCCACAACCGTGACCTTTTATGTGTAATAAAGTTTTATTTTACATGAGATTTTTAGAACTAAGTTCCTCACCGACAGCATCACTAACTTGCGTGATATCGTCTTTGAAAGTAACAAGACTGGTACCGTAATCCAGCTCTACCTGTCTTTCTTCTTCATTGACTTCTGTTACATCGCCAAAATAATCTTTCAGATATTCCCAAGCGTCAACTTTGGCTTGTTCCATAGATTCAGACTGAATCATATATTTAAAAGTGGTTTCACATTCACCAGTACGTTTTTGAGCTTTACAGAAAAAATATGACATATATTAACTCCTATTGGATTTCGAATACATTTTTAAATATACTGATTACCTTTTCTTGATTCATTTGGTAATCCGTGATTTCTTCGTTAAAAAATACAAATTTACTATTAAAATCAATTAAAGAATAAGTTTTTGATAACTTTTTCTCTTTTCTTCCAGCATTAACTTTTCCATCAAAAGAATACATGAAATCAGATAACTCTACAACAAATGCCGATGCGTCCTCATTTTTCTCACCTTCATTCCGAAGAATGAAACCTATACTCTCTACATTATGACTCTTAATAGGCAAGAAAATCACTCTTTCTTTATCTTCAATATCTTCTTTGAAAGAAGGGGCATTTTTACTATGTTTATGCAGATTCATTATAGGAACCTGACGCATAGCAAAATAATTCGAGTTAAAATTTTCTATAGCTGTTACCTTCAAACTATTCATCTTTTATCTCTCCTCCCTCAACATGAAAATAGTATAGCAAACATCGTTGTTATGCACAAGTAAAAAATAGATATTTTTAGAAAAATATTACAAATATAAACCTTTAAAAACATAAAGTTAAATTAATCGTATGTTTTTCTATTCCTCAACCTTATCGGATAAATCAAACAAAAACTTTAATTTTTTGTTGTTTTTAATATGAATTTTTAGTACACTACCCATATAAATCACACTTAACAAAGAGAGAAAATATGAGTACTTGTCGTTGTCAAAAAGTAAAAGCGATCCCACAACATCCTGTTTATTTTTCACAAGAAGAGGCCCTTCCACATGTAAAAGGTGGTGATCAGGTTGGTATTGGCTATCCACTTGCACATAACGTTTACCGTATTTCAGAAGGTAAAGATAAAGATGGTAATCCTCAAAAAACTTTTAATTTCCAATATCACTATTAAAAAATAAGGGACCTCCGAGGTCCCTTTATATTCATTATTCGGCTCTAAAATGACCATGTTTTTCAGTAAATCTATTCATCTCTTTCATAGCCTCTTTATTGTCTTCTTTCCATTTTTCTTGCCATACTTTTAACTTTATCCTAGCAGCTTCAGCTAAAAGATCTCCAGCATCTATTTCAAGACTTTCCAGTATTTTTAAAGTTTCTAGATCCGTTGAAATAACAACATTTACTTTTTTTGACATAAGTTCTCCTATTATATTATGAGTGATAGGTATTAAATCTATTTTACATTCTTATTTTAAATTACCATTGTCAAATATAAACCTAATTATCGGATATGGCTTTTGTCCTACATGACCAAACACAACTTTATTTTAATATTAAAACACGTCAACATCTTCTGCTTGCATAATGTTCTTCTTTTAAAGTTATATAACTACCTAATTACCGGATATGGCTTTTGTCCTACTTGACCATTTAGTGTAAACCATAGTCATATGCTAATAACAATCCTTTTTTATTATAACCTACTTGCCCACCATCAACAGAGTTTATCCAATCTGGCAAGTTTTTATTTTCAAATGATGTTATTGGCTCAATATATTCCATTATACAGCAAATAAAGCCTTCAATCTCAATATAACGAGTTTTAGGCCATTGAACCTCATCTCTATCTCCATCATTCTTATTTGAGCATGTAGAGGCTTCCCAATCGTTATCTGATACACCATCTTCGTTCAGTGGGAACTTTAATACATAATTCCCACTTTTTAGTTTAAATACCAACCGGTTTCTTCCACTATCAAGAAGCGTATATTTCTTGTTAAATGTATTACATATTTTTATAGCTGTTTTATTTTGTTTTTTTTCTTCAAAACAAAATAGGCTTTTATCTATCTTATTCATTAGGAAAAATAGCATATTTAGTAATATCTTTGAAGATCCATTCAGCTTTTTCAGGAGAATCATTCAATAGTTTAACCCCTTCTTCTGTCAGTTCAATAATTCGAAAATCTTCTACAATTGAATATTCTTCTTTTGTTCCTCGTGAATGAATCCATTTCTTCTTAGCAAGCCCTGCCTCCATTGAATCTGCCAAAACATAACCATCTGGACGATCCCACGAACCTTCCCATTCAGTAACTGATGCAATATAACCGATATCTTTTTTCATTTTTATTCCTCATATTATTATATTATAGTATTATAAAAAGTACTAAAATGCAAAATAAAAAGTATCTTTCAGGTCCTTAAGTTTTTTTATTTTTCTATGTTATTATTGTAATATGCCTCATAAGATGAATAACCAGAAAAATGCCAATCTTCTACATATCCTGACCATTTATTTTTTATATATATACAATATTCTCCAACAAATTCATGCCAATGAATAAAAATATCAGAATATTTTAAGTCTGGATTTTCGGATATGATTAAATCTGAAACAAATTTCAATTCTTTTTTCGATAAATCAATATCTTTTTGCCACCAGATCCATTCAATATCCATTTCTAAAAGTTTATCTACTTCTTTTATATTTATTTTCATTAATTAACCCATTCTTTTAAATCATTGTTTGTTAAAATTTTTTCATCTAAAAGATATTTTTTTACTTTTTCATTATTTCTTTCATACCCTCTACCTATATAGAATTCCCATTCTTGATAATATATATTTAAGCGACTATACTCTTCATTTAATATAAAATCAGGATTTCCTAACATATTTGTTCCATTATGATATAGGGACTTTATAGCTTCGAAAAAATTAAAATTTTCAAAATTGATTTTTTCATTAGTATAGATATTTAAGAAATGTCCTTCCTCTTTTATTTTTTTAAACATTTTATATTTTCTATTACTATCTTCATTTATAAACTTAAAATCATCTATGATTTCGAAAAAATCATCATTAATATCTAAGTTACCTTTTATATATTCTCTAAAAATAGGTTCACCTATAATATCAATCATAGCAAATTGTAATGGATGACTATAGCTTTGAGATGATAACGCTTTTTTATTTTTAAAGTCATAAAAAATAATACCTGCCCCTTCTGGTATTAGTATTTCCCTTTTATGATTTTTTATATTAAACTTTTTTCCTTCTTCTATTAATGAAACCTTATTAATAGCATCTAAAAAATCTTCCTCAATAAAACATAAATCAAAAATAGTAGGTAATTCAGTTGATCTACTTATTATTGTTCCATCTTTTAGCCTAGCGACTATCTTTATTATTTCTGCCATTTTATTTTCCTTTTTTATTTTTCTATTTATAAAAACAACAACCTAATCAAGATTGTTATATTGATAATATTCATTTTCTGATAACCCTTCAAAATGATGCCATTCAATATAACCTGACCATTTGTTATTTATATATATATACAATATTCTCCAATCACTCCTTCCCAACTTATTCTTATATCCTTTTTATTTATTTCTAAATTTTCTTTAACAATAAGTGGTATGATATATTCCATTCCTGTAGCTTTTAAATCTACATTTTTAATATATTCATGTTCTTCATATATATTATAAAAACTATTTTCTATTTCTTTTAATGTTAATTTTGCCATAACTTTCTCCTTGGTTTATGAAGGAAATAATTATGATGTATTTATTATTCTCATTTTCACCTCTTTTTAATCCTAACGTTTTACAATAACATATTACTTCTATTTATCAATAACAATTGTTTAGCATACTCAAACATGTTATAATATACCTTCAAACATAATGAGGATATTCAAATGTATAGTAAACCACAAATGATTTATGTTGACAGTAATAACGGTTCCCTTGAAGGTTACAAAATTTCATCTACAGCTGAGCAACTTCAGAATTGGTTTGCTGAAAGAGGTTTTGAAGCACCTACCTATAATACGCCTGTAACAATTGCTTTTCTAAATACTATGCATGTTGATGAAGATAACCGCTCAAATGGTGAAGGAACATTTTTAATTGAATCTTTTCTGTCTGAATGTGATGAATGTGACTACATTTTTTTGGAATGTGATACAGCAGAAGAAAACCTCTTTAATCTTCAAAAATGGTACGAAAGTTTTGGATTTGAGGTTTTTATTCCAGCAGAATATCCAATATTGATTTTATCTCAAAATTGAGGGCTTATGAAAAAACAAAATAAAACACTTGAACAAATATTTGATGAAAGTAATAAAAGGATTGATAATATTTTTGAAAAACATAATCAAAACATATCAAATGTTTTCAATAGGTTTAAAATAGAGGTTATTTTATATATTATCGCTATATTTTTTATTTTCTTTTTATTATTTAAATAAAAAAGCCCCATCAGGGGCTTTTTTATATTTCATTAATTTTTAATGTTTCTGTTAACTTTACCATTTCGGCGGTAGACAAATAGTTTTCTTTGGATAACAACATTGCTTCAACTTTTGAAGAATCTAGAGCTTTTAAATTTAAAACATCTCGTTCATGCTCTGATATAAATCCACAATCATAAGCAATATTCCATAACTGAGAATAATTACTCGTAAAATGCCCTAATTTGTCGCATATTATTTCTAACTGAGAAACTTTAAATTTAAATATTAACCATTTTGTTTCTCTGAATGTTGTTTTTAAACGATAATTGACTTTTTGAGACATATTATCTCTGTATCTTGCTTTTTTTGCTGCTAATACTATGAGATTATGATCTACTTTATGAACACCTCCGGGAGGAGGTCTATAGTCATTTTGTAATATTATCATGGTTACCTCGTTTTTTATTAAACAATATTAATAAGAGATAGAAATTCGTTTCTTGCTTCTTCGATATAAGCATTATCAGATGTAATAAAATTAGCATCTTTAAATGTTAAAGCAAGCTCAGAATGCGTAATTAAAATTACTTGAAGATTCTGTTTTTTTACTTTTTCTTCAAGGCTTTTAAACCATTTAATCTTTTCTCTTAAATCTAAAGCTGTTTCAGGCTCATCAATAAGAATTGTTGTCTGGCCTTTTTCAATAGAAGGTTGCAGATAATCTAAATTAAACTTTTCAGCTTTAAATCTATCAATAGAGGATAAACTCATTTTTGATGTATATTTATCATCGATTTTTGAATCAACTTTTTTAATACCATCGAGAACATCATTAACCAATGACATTCTATGTTTGTTTTTATTACCTGTAGAACCTTTAACATTAATATGCTCTTCTTTATGGGCAGACATATATTCATAGCCAAAATTTAACGTATCATCTGCACCAAAACCACCTACAATAAATTTAGGATCACAGAATAAAACTGTTTGAGCATCATGTTTAACTTCAAAAAATGGCTCTACAGCAAAGAGGCTATAAAAAGACAAATCACGCGCATCCATTTCTTCTTTAGAAATCTTTCTTAACAACTTTTCATCAAGCATTGATTTCTTGGTAGGACGAGAATAGCCCCATTCACGACTATGAGTAGCTTTTGCAAGCATTTCAAGGATAGTTGTTTTACCACTACCATTTGGAGCAAAAATAACATTTAAACCTTCTTTAAAAGCAATTTTACCATCATCTTTTAACAGAGGCAGTTCAGCAATATATTTATAATCAGGCGTGTTCTTAACAAGATCAATATTAACGGTTAATTCTGAAATCATTTTATTTCCTTTTTTATGTTAAAAAAGGGCCTAGGCCCTTTTTATTAGATTACTGCTGACGTATATTCTTTTTGGGCTTTACCTGTTCCGGCAAGCTCCATTCCATCGAGGTTGTTTCGATAATGAACACCACGAGTACTTCGCGTCATTGGTGTAAACTTATATTGACCCATACCATGATCGAAAATCACTGAAAAAACAGCCCCTGTTTTTTTATTACGTACTACTTGTTCAGTTGAACAACGCTGAAAGTTGTTTTCATTAATCGCTCGTGTATTTTCAGAAATAGTTTCTTTAATTACTTTTTTCAGTTCAGGAGAAATGGTTTCTGTCATTTTTTAATCTCTTAGTAAGTGAAAAATCAACAAAAGAAGTATACTACATTGAACTTTCCTGCACAACTATTATTTCACTAATAAAATCTTATTTTTTTCAGTTTCTTCTTTTAAGAGAGATGAAGATTTTTTTATGTGTTTCATCGTTACATACATTGCTTTTTCTTTTTTTGCCAATCCAACAGGCATTGAGGCAAGTAATACAAAATCCATAAGCTCTTTATCTGTTTTCTGGCTAAAAATATCATAAACATTTTCAATTAATTCTAAAAATAGTTTTTCTTTGATTGATGGTATGAAGCGACCAACAAATTCTCCATCTATATTATATCTAGGTAAAGTCAGTTCACAACTCAGATCGCGATTACCGAATCCTTCCATTTCTCTCATTAAACCTTCATACATAGGTCCAAATTGGCAATACATTGTGAGTTCTTCTACAAGTTTTCTTTCATAAAAGGCATAACACATTACATCACAGATATGAATATACTTTAAAATCCTTCTTAAAGGAAGCAAGCCAATTCTTTTTCTTCTATGGATTTTATAAAGCTCATTTGCTACAGCTATAGATGAATGCATATTATACCTCTTTATCGAAATTTATTCATTTCTATTACGTTATTTCTACCAAGACTTTTATCTATATAGCAAGAGAATACATAAGGTAGAATTGGATCAGATTCTTTTATTTTCGGAATATTTTGAAGAATAATTGTAGCTAATTGGTTACTTCTATATTCATTATGAGTTTCTGTAATCTTATCTAATAATGCTTTTGTTTGGTTATCTTCTTTATTTACATGCGAGCTTACTATATACCGACCTTCCATAAATGAAGCTACATATTTTGTTATCACTTTGTCTCGATTATATTTTAACTTATGATATAAACTTGGAATAACGGGACCATGAGGCCACATAGAAAATATATCTTGTATTAAACTTTCTTTATAAATCTCCCTATGCCAAGCCTCCGATATAAATAATAAGCGTTGTAGCTTCATTGGATTTAAATCAAACATTAAACCTTCATTTGATTTATCAATAAAGTAATTCGCAATACTATCGGCCTGATATCCCATAATAAAATTAATCCTTTATAACTTTAGAAAGTGATTCAATATTTTTTCTGGCTTCACTAATATAAGCTATTGCCCTATCTTGCAAAACTGTATTAGAGCCTAAGCCACTAATATAACCTTGAAGTTCTACTTGAAGTTTGAATAATTGTTGTTCAATATCATTTAAACGATCTTTGGTCATATATAAACCTCATGCAATAAAAAAAGCCGGAGTTCTTCCAGCTTGGCTTTTTCTTACTTGCTGCAAGAAATAAAATATGGTGAAGGCAAAAGAGATCATGGGGCCATAGAGTCTATCTTTTCAGTCCACATGGGAAGCGTGGCTAGTTCCATCGCAATGATGGCTATGTTCCTCTATTGTTTCTTGCGCGTATGCCTATATCTTTTACCTTCATCGAAAAGGAGAGTTCCACTACCCGTAGAGCCTATGGCGCTGGCGGAAATACATCACCAGTCTTCTCCTTAAAACAAGTATAGTAGAAATGCTGATTTAATACAAGCTTTTTTTACTATTATTGATATTCTTTTAGCTTCTCTTCAACTTCCATTAAACGATTAGTGTAATCTTCGATACGGTCCTTTTTATATCGTTTATAATAATCAATAAAGTCTTCGGGATTCGGATACTTTTCTTCGTCTCTTTTACAACTTAATGAACGTGGCGCGTTATAATCATAAGCAGTCCAAACCTGCCAAGATGTTGTATTGTAATCAATCAATTTATCTCGAATAAGAGACCACGTTTTAGCACTTGGAGAGTTATAGAATGAAAGAAAACAATCTCTTACTTCTTTTGGATGCTTACTATGAAGCATATTAGACATGCCACTGAATAAAGAATCAGTGCTGCTTTCGTTTTCCTGCTTAAAACGATTAATAAGCTCTTTAAAATAATTTGCCCGATCTACAAGATGTTTATAATCTTCATTTTTAGGCTTTTTCTTTTGAGGGAAGTTGATAATATTTGTCATTTCTATAGTCCTGTTATTCAATAGATGAACATTGTAACAGAATTTAGAGCTATGCACAACAAAAAAAAGCCTCTCAGAGAGAGGCTTAACGTTTTTAAGAATTATAATGGATACTTACAGTATCTTTCCAATCTCCAGTATCAAGAGTTTTAGCTTCTATAGCGAAACTATTTAACTCACTAACTTCTGTCTTTTTAATTTCATTTACTAATTTATCTTCATGAAGCATTTCGGTTAATACTTCAGAAATATTCGTATATTTTTCATTTTTTATTGCTCTTAATGCTTTAAATATAATAGCTACATATAATGGAAGAACATATTTTACAGATCTATCAATAAAAGTAAAACGTGATTTTTCAACAAAATCTTTAACTGTATCGAATATTTCAATAGCTTCTTTTACAGTATTTTCATGGATTTTATATTTTGGTAAAATCTCTTCATCTTCAACTTCATAACCATTAGCAAAGAATAATTTTTTACCATTTTCAATTTCTACATCCACTTTTACTTGATCGTCATTTTCGTCGAAAAAATAATATGTTCCAGAAGGTTCTATGATATTTGCTTTAATTAAATCATCAATAGATGCGTCACTATGAATAACAAAACGAGAAAGAATACCAGCAAAAAATCCATCTTTATCATCCAAATCTGTAGCACCGAATATAATCTTTTCTTCCTTAAATCCTTCTACCATATTCAAACTATTTTTTTTAATTTTTTCAAATGTAAGTAGTTGAATAATCGCAGACAAAATCAAATCGTTATTTTTCATAAAACCTCTTTTATTTGTTTATTAGTGAATGCTATTTTATGATCTGGTCAAGTAAAAGTCAACAAATCTCTTTTACTCACTGTAAAAAGGAGATGTTATCCTTTTATATTAATATTTTCCACGTATGATAGGATAATAATCCATATTTTCAAAACCATAATATTCATCACCAGAAGAGTAGCCATCAATTTGATGTGGATATAGATATCCTGACCATTCACCCTTTATATAAATACAGTATTCAGAAACGACTTCATGATAATCAATAAAAATATCAGAATGTTTTATTTTTGGATTATTTTTAACAATTTCATCAGCAATAAATTTAAATTCCATTTCAGCAAGATTAGGATTACAAGCAGCCTGATTTGACCAGTGGCTTGCGACATCTATTTTTATAAGATAATCGATTTCTTTTTTATTTAATTTATTAATTTTCATAAAGTTCCTTTTATTTTTAACTATAACTCTAGAGAAAAAAGCTCCCGGAGGAGCTTTATTTAAATTTCTTTTGACATCTCTTTAGCAAAACGAAGTAATCCATCACCCCAACCACCAAGAATATATGTTTTTTCATAGAACTCTGGAACAAGAGTATCCTTATAACCAGCTACTTGAACTAAGAAAACATTTACATTTGGATTTACTGTTTTACGATAATCCTTAATCAATTTCGCTACATCAATGTAATGGCTATTGCTCCATTTGTATTTGGAATATTCAGATGGGTTTGTTCCATATAAACCACCATGACCTGCTTGCATATCTGAATATACAAATATGTTATCCCAATGTTCTTTGTTTTTAATAGCCCTATCAAAGAATAACCAAATTCCGTTTTCTGTAGAACCACCAACGGTTGAACCTTTTTTATTCGCTTGTTCAGCTTGTGTAAATACAGAGTCTTTCTTACGAATAGGCTCTACTTCAAGACGATCTCCAAATACTCCAATATACCCTTCATCAGATACTTTAGCTGTTATTACAGCCGTTAAGTTAGCAATGTTTGCTACTGACATTGTTCCAGCAGATGAAGTAAATGCTCCCTGAGCCGAACCAGAGTTATCACACAAACTCATTGTCTTACCTTCAAAATGTGGGAGATTACCAAGAGATAACTCAAGACATTCTTCGATAGCATCAAGAATAACACCGTTTGCTCCGCTTGATTTTGCCATGTTATAGGCAGAATAATAACGGAATGGCAATTGTTTTCCATCTTTTGCTGTTGCTTTCAGTTTTGGTAAATAGAGCTTATAATCAACTCCATTTTTAATGAAGTTAACGATATTTCTCAATAACGCCATATGACCCATAAGGTCTATTGCTTTAACCCAATTCTCTTTAGTCGAACCATTAGCTGAAATGAAAGATTCCCAAGTGTTTTCTTGAAGCTTCAACTCGCCTTTCATCAACTTATCAATAACATCACTTTTTGCGTGAACCAAGTTCACTACGTCTAATGTTTTATATGCTCTTGTTTCCATACGATACTTAGCAACTTGATATTCATTTCTTGATTCTAAAAATGCTTTCCATGCTTTTTTCAAAGCATTAGGGATTGGGCGACCATAAACTTGTAATTGATAAGCAAGCTGTACGGCAGCTTCATCAGTTCTTTTCATGATTTCTAAAGCATATTTACGGATCAATCCTGTTCCGCGAACTTTGTCACTATTAGCAGCTCTTACCATAATTACTTGTGGAGTTGTACGAATATTTTCTTCATTACGAAGACGTACAGCCTCTTTCAAAGCAGCTTCAGCATCAAAAGCAATAGCTTCGTCAATAGCCATTTCCATAATCTTAGTTGTAGAATAGGAGTGATACTCAGGAATTGAAATTACCTGACCAAGTGTTTGCTCTAAGTATTTTTCTTGAGTTTTATTTAATTTTTTAGCCTTTACAACAGAATGATCATCAGCTCTTTTTTCACCTTTTTTAACATCTTCATGGTAATAGTTAGGCTCTCCAAAAAAGCTTGAACTTGCTATAATTCTTAACTGTTTAATTGGATCATTGATATCATAAGACACACCTGCCATATGATTAACATGACCTTCTTTTTTCTGAATTTCAGTATGAGAATTAGTAGACATTGCTTTTTTATTGATTTTCATTATATCACCTTTTATGTTCGTTAAATTATTTATTACCATTTCTTATGGAACAAACCTCAAGGTCTTGAGATAAAGCTCTATTAGCTTATTTGAAATGATTACACTTAGAAGAATACTTTAGTCAGTATAAAAGAAGTTTCATAACCCGTCTGGGCATGATACTCCTTGCTCTTTATCATATGAAGTAACTGAATAATCACTGTCTAAAGTGTAATATCTCATTATGCGTTAATAAAATTATAAAGTCAAATTTATTTTTAGATTTTTTGCAATAAAAAAACCAGACTGGCTGGTTTCATTTTTTATTGGAGAATAATGGTAAGAGTGTATTGGTTTCAATTAAAGTTTGAGAAGTAACCCTTTGCCTCACTGCCAACATATATATAATGACATTTTATTTTATGAAAGTCAAATTAAATATAGTATGATTCGTGTTTAATATCCATAGTATATTTTAAATCGATTTTAACAACTTCGCATTCATGACCAAGGATATTGAAATCGACTAATGAGTTTTTTAATGAATCCTCACTATTAAATGTTACTAAAATATCTCCATCAAGATCACAATCAGAGATAATAGCTCTTAACAATTCTCTTTCAAAAACTTCTGGTTTGATCGCAATAAATTTTTCGCCTTTCCATTCAGTGCTGCAAAGATATTGTTCAGTTCCAACTTTCTTAATCAAATATACCACTTTAAAATCTTTCATTTTTTCTCCACTTTCTTATTTGATTTAACTTACTATGTACAATTGAATAAGGCCGCTCGTGCGACCTTATTTATTTTAAGTATCAGAGAAACGCAGGTCGATTCTTAGAGTTGTTTTTTCAGAATAAACCTGACTATCAAATTTATCCCAAACTTCCCATTCATCAAGCCCTTCTTCCTGTTCTTCTTCTGTAAACAGACTTTTTAAAATACTGTTAAAGGATGACATTTCTGATTCATCCATCAAGAACTTATCAATGAAAGAATCATCTGACTCTACATGTGTTAGACCAAGAATATTAGAAATTTTGATACTTCTTTCAATAATGTTATCGAATGCCTCACGATCAACAATACCTACATTACTAAATTCTTCATTTTCTTCTTGAGCTTCATCACTGTTAAACGTTTCAAAAGCTTCATCCAGTTCTTCATTTGTATTAAAATTTTTACAATGAAAAATATTCAATAGTTTTTCTTTAATGGTAGATTCTGACATATTAGATACATCAGCCAAACAAATAAAACCAGCATCCGAAAAACCTGCTGTTGTTTTGTTTACCAGTAAACGCTTGTACTTACTCATAACTATTCCTTATTACTTTTTTGCTTTAATGTAATAATACTAGCATAAGCTTTTTTTCATGTACAGCATTTATTTTAATAAAAAACTTAAATAATGCTGATTATCAAGAAAGGATGTTAAAACTTTGGATTTATGCCTTTCTATGACTTTAAAGCCGTTATTTTTTAATAATATCTGGAGATTTTCTCCGCTAATAGATGTTATAACTCCTTTAACTACTCTACCATTGTATTTTGTAGCAATATTATTACCTATTTCAATTTTAGAAGCATTAGTCATGTTAATTTCCTTTACAGTAAGGGAATTTCTAACTCGTTTTCTACTTTCATAGCATATTCTTGAGAGATATATTTAAATACTTGTTTTTCATCAATCTTAACCCCATTATCACCAATGAATACCTCTAATGCTTTATTTACTTTCTCTTTATCTAATAATAAGTATTCTTTAATACAGACCATACCCATAAGATCACTATTGAAATCCGTTATAAATATAGCTGAAATATTATTCAAGAAAGAAACTAGTTTTAGATTAGGTATAACATTTTTTTCAAACTCTTCACACTTATATGACGAATATAAATCTATTAATGTATCTTCTATGTTTACACATGTATCTCTTTTAGACGATGGAATTGTATGTGCTCCTATAGCACTTACACCTACTTTAGCCGCAGAAAAATAAGCTTCATAATCATCTTCATTTTCAAGTATGCTGAAATTAATTACAGAGTTTTTAACCATTGACGAGGCTTTATTTATAACATCTCTTTTGTCACCTTGTTTAATCTTTACTATATTATCTTTGTAAGATAAATCGTAATTTCTTAGTAAAATTTCTCCATGTTCTACCATAGCAATTGCTTTTTTATGTTTTTCATAAAGATGTTTTGCCAGCATATGAGTGAATAATGCTTTTTTGCTACCACAAATACCAGAAACTACATAGTTGGATGTTTTATTATCGCTAATAAAAGCATCAATTTCTTTTAAACTATTTTGAGACAGGTTTGTTGTTTCATCTGAAATAATTGGAATATACATGCTCATATTTTTACCTCATTTTGTTATTATGAGGTAAAGTATATCATTTTACTTATCATAAAAACAAAAAAAAGCGCTTGCAAAAGCGCTTTTTAATTATACATATTTTACTTATTTATGCCGCAACTTCAAAAACACAACCCAAAACATCTTCAAAGTTTTCAGCTTTATCAATCAGAATTTTTTCAGTACCTTCTACTTTAAAAATAGAAAACACGTTATTTTCTTTAATGGCTACCCAATCACCGTTGCTTATGGTTTTGCTCTTTTGAACTTGTGTTACACCATTCTCATTAGTAAAGAAGTAATGCTGACCAAACGTATATTGATTTTCAACTACATCAACTAAAGCGTTAACCATATTCCATGAAAAACAAGGTGCTGTATAATGGAATACTTTCCTTTTTTCAGCTACTTGATTAAGAACGTCTTTAATACTCATTGATGAACCATTAACGAAAATGATTTTTGATTTATCAGCAACTTCTTCAGCAAGGCCAAGAACAGTTGACCAATCAAAAACAGAATGAGAAGTATCATCCTTCATTTTTTCAAGTTGGTTTTTAACATGTGAAATTTCTACAGTCATAGCAGCAATCGTCAACATAATGCGTTGTTTCATAAAATATCTCTCAAGATTAGTGTAAAAGGAATGTTGTGCATAGGAGTTCATTATACCAATACTCTTATCTATGCACAAGCTTTTTTAGAAGAATAATTCAGATGCTTTAGCTAGGATAACTTCGTTTTCTTTTGGTGTCTTTTCTACTACATTTTTATACTTGTAAGCATAAATTTTACCATCACTATCTTTGCCAGCGAATGAAACTTTATTATAATGATACAAGAATGTTACTTCACCAAAACGACCCATATCATACTTATCACCAGCTTTCATAGCTGATTTTAAGCCTTTAATTTTTTCAACCTGTTTTTTCTTGTTTTTTGCGTGTTCAGTACAATCATTTCTCCATTTAACTGCTGTTTCTGTTTGAATCGTTGATTCTTTCAGGATACTTTTAGGGCAGTCATAGTAAAAAGGTCCCATGCTTTCATCCATATCTTTGTAACCAAACTCACCTTCATCTTTAACGATTTTAATTACGCTAATGATTTTAAAGGTTTTACCTTCCTCTCCTGATACAGGATGTTCACTTAGTGTATAAGCGATATTTCCTACAACACTATGTTTTAATAGAGTGCTTTTTCCTTCTTTATCTGTAAAGAGAGCAGCAGCTAAATGATTAACAAAAAATTCCTTAGCATTTTTAAAGCTTTTACTAAAACCTTTGCTGTAATAAGTTGTACCCATTTTTCAGCCTCTAGATGATTGCTTAACTAATAAAGCTATTCTACCATCTTACCAGTTTATGCACAAGCTTTTTCTTTCCTACACAAGTAAAAATCTATGATTAGTTAAATAGTTCTCAATGTACTTACCGTCACCTTTTTTAGCTTCTATTTCAGTGTTGAAAAGTTTACTCAATGATGTAGATTTGTTATATTGTATCATATCCACTTCATTACTTTTATTGATAATAACAGCAACAAAACCCGCTGATTCTATGTCTTTTACATCGAAAAAGTCACAAGAAATGAAATCAGAATGATTATACTGCATGTTGAAAAAGAGAAATGAGCCATTAGAAAATTTTATATATTTAAAACCTTCTTGTCTAACTAATCCAAGATCTTTAACTAGATCACCTTCATAATCAGATTTTCCCTGAGTGGTAAAATTATTTATATCACTAAAAATACTTTCTTTGGTACCGTTCGCTTTTAAGCAAAAGTTGTCTAACTTAACTTCTTTAAAACAAAGATATTTCTCAAGTTTTGATAAAATTTTTTCATCAGATATAAAAACAAGTCCTTTGTCTTTAAATAAATTCGCTATTTTAAACATAACAACCTCTTTTGTTAAATATTTGATGTTTTTAAAGCAATATAAACACTATCGCAAGCTTCTTTTGACATGAACATAAAATCTATCTTCATTCCATCTTCTGTATAAAAACTCACACTTTTATTTGGCACTTCTTCATAATTAAATATTTTTACATCTGTAAAATTAAAATCCTCCGTAGAGTTTTTTATATTCATAAACAGATCCATCACATTTTCTTTATTATTTCTCTTGATAATATTAAAAGCATTATTTTCTACTTGGTTATAGACCATAATTACATCTACACCTTGTTTTATTGAAATTTCTTGATCTTTTTTTATCAGCGTTAATATAGTATAATCATCACCGAAATATCGAAGCCTCGCCACTTGGGGCGGCGTCTATGCATATTACTTAATAGGTATAGCTATACCCATCGAATCTATGTAGCATTACGCAGTTTCTCCAGCCTATGCCTTCTGTTCTTCCCTGTTTTACGTTTATATTGAAGCTTCCACTCGACCTTACCGCTACTTTACCTTTATATACACCTTTTTTCTTTCCCTTCAACACCACTGCTTTCACTATGTCACCTGTTTTAAATCCTCTCACTATCTTAGGTCCTTTCGCTTTCCCTCGCGGAAAACCATATTTATCTACCAGACACATCTGCCTGTTATTTCTTCTTTCCTTTTTTATCAACAATGGTTTTAACGTTGATGGTATATATACTTTTGCTCCCGTTGTGCCTGCGCACAATGCATCTATATAATGTTCTTTAGGATATCCTTGGCTTACTCTGTTATATTTCGTTTCTGCTCCCGTTCCGGTCATAACAGACACATTTAAATCAGACAATTCTTTTACGATTTGTTTTCGGGTTATATTGACCGCTGCCGCATCTTTAAGTGGAGATTTTAACTGTGCTTTTATCTTTTTCAATAACGCCGGGTTATCTTTTAAATACTCCTCGATTGGCAAGTTATCTTTTTTCTGGTTACAATCATGACACGATAACACCAGATTACTTATTCTGTTGCTTCCCCCACGGCTACGTGGGATAACATGCTCTTTTTCAAATGGCACATTTTTTGTTCCACAATAGACGCAGCTATAATTATATTTCTCAAGCAAATATTCTTTTATTTCATAATCAAACAGCGTGCCACGCTGGTACTCCAGTCCTTCAACAGCAGCATTTTCCATCTTCTGCATATCAAACTTCACTGATTCTACGGTGATAAAGCCAACAGGAGACAATCGTATGAAACGCTTGGACCATTCTATTATGTTATCCATACGGCTCTGGATGGATGGAGCCAACCATCCTTTATGCTTACTTCTTACACGATTAAGGAACCGGGCTTGTCTGTAACGGGTTTTACGGTTTCTTCTGGATCTTCTTATCATACGGCGAGTATCTAAATTGCTTTTTATTTCCTGTCCCCGATGAGTTAACACACTCCCATATATGGCAGACAGCCTGTTTTTTCCATGTAAAACTATACCTATGCCCGTTTCCTTTGAACCCGGATCGAACTTGAGTTCAACAGGCTGTATATATCCGTCTGAACGCTGAGTTAACTGTATAGTAAAAGGATAAAGACGTTTAACTCTTGCTTTTTTGCTATGCAATAGCTGTCTTGCCCTTGCCTGACTGCAGGGCATCAACGTCTTACCTGTTTTACTTAATACGAAAACTCTGTTCATTATGCAACTGCTCCAGCAGTTACACATTTAAAACGAAATGAGACATTTCGGTAAAACCAGTGAGTTACATTTTTATTTATTTTGCTCATTATTATCCTTTATTACTAAAAATAAGTTACCTTATTATCTTTTATGAAAAACGATGTTTTTCATAAAGTTGGCTATCAAATGCAACTCATGACCTGAGCTACATTTTTCCTGCTATCTCCTCGCCAAAGTTAAAAAACATTTCATGTAGTACACACTTTTCCTTACCCCCAAGAAATGTTTAATGTATTACGACATTGCATAGAACTGGAGAAGTATCCTATGGTGTCATCTGTTTTTTAACGTAGTCTGTAAAACTCAGCGTTTCACAGACTAAGGCTGGTCAGTTAATCCAAGTCGCAGACTTGTTAAGGAAAACTAATTGGTTTTTCTTTATCGAAAACGATAAACCTGTTTTCATTCTCAAGCCTCGTCCGACAGGGCGGGGTTACTGACCTGCTATAATGCCTTTAACATCTGTATAATTAGCAATCAAATGTTCTTTTCTAAAAATTTTTACGGTTTTCATTTTTTCTCCTTTTGAATAACTATAGTAGTAGTATAGTAGTCTTTTTGATTGGAATCAAAAATAATATTTAAAAAAGTTCTTTTAAAATATTCTGTTTTTAGGTATAATAGTATCCTCTACTATATTATAGGGTATTGATAATGAATACTATTTTTTCTAAGTCTAATTTTATAACTGTTGATCTCCTTGATTTGTGTAACTTTTTTATTTCTCATTATAATTTGGAATGCTTTGAAGTTTTAGGCATTGATGAGGATAACTCTTATATTTCTACAGACATTAATGATAAAGGTTTAGATAAAAATGAGTTAAATGATATGGATGATATTATGGAGCAAGGTTATTGCGAAAAATCAGGCGTTAATCTCATTCTCAGAACACTTTGTTATGATGGCTTTATTGAGTCTGGTGACTATTTAATCAGTAATTAAATTTCAGTATAATAAAGGTAATAATCCCAATTATTACCTTTTATTTAGAAAAATTTATAAAGTATAAAGGCATTATCACCTTTATTACATGCTTCTATAACTGTTGGCACATCTAAAGCAACTTCATCGTCATTCTTTGTTCTACCCATTCCAAACACTACTCCACGACCTGTTCCATCTTTTATAATTCCGCCTGTATCACCCGGAAGCTCACTCCCTACTACTACCTGTTCAAATCCAGTTGCTGTTTGCATAACAAGCTTGGCACATTCATCACGAGGAACATGATTATATTGTATAGCAAAAGATACTGCATTGGCTATATTATAAGTTCCCACATATACATCGCCACCCCATACATTCCTTAAACGTAAAGAATTATATCTCATACTCGCAGGAATTACTTTTGCTTGAATCATTATACTGTTTAAGTTAGCGTCTTTGGGTAAGTCACTTGCTACTGAAGCATATAATGCTGAAACTTCAGCTTTTAAAGAACTAATATTATTGGATTCTATTTTTACATTTCTGTAAGATTGAACTTTTGGATAAACTATAAATGCGGCGACTATTAAGGCGGCGATTATACCCATAACTAATAATAACTCTAATAAGCTGAATCCTTTCCTTTTTCTTTCCATATTTACCTCTTTAAAACATTTTTATGTCCTTTCATACTATATATTTTGTGATCTAAATCAAAATTTTGGGAGTATTTTATACTATTAGAAGGGATGAACGGGGGATTAGTACATAAAAAAACCTTCCGGGGAAGGTTTTTGTTTTAAGTTCTATTTTGGTTTTTATTCTTTTACTTTGATAAAACTTACAATATCTTCCTCTTTCTTTTGAACAATTTCATATTCTACAAATTCTGTCCAATCGCAATTTCCAATTAATGTTTGTTTAAGCAAAACACCATCAATATCAAAAACACTCTCCCAATAATGGGCTTTATGAGCGTATTTCCAAGCTCCTGAATCATAAATAGGAACCAATTTAGTTTCATCGTTATTATCAAAATATTTTTCTTTTAGTTCTTTAATTTTTGCTTTATCAAAATTAGCAATAGCTGGATATGAGACAACATGTTCCGTTTTCTTCTCAACCAACTCGAACGTTGGTTTACCATAAGTATAATCACTATGATAGTCACCTGCTCTACTAAGTTTAACTTCTAAAAACAGATTATTTTCGTTAGGGATTGCATATACATCTCGTTTAAATTCACTTTTACGAGCTAATTCCCATTCACCTTCTTTCACTTGATTAAGAGAAACTTGAACATCTGATTTATCTTTGTTTACTGATACATGTGATTTTACGAGTTCTTTAATGTCAATAGTCATTTATTTCTCCTATTATGGAAGAGTATTATAACAAAAAGCGAGAGAGGCTCACGCTTTTTGTCTTAAGATGTTTTTAGGCTACTTTTTTCTTTAGAATTTTTTCAAAAGATTTTAGGTCAAATATAGTTTTTTTACCACAAAGTACCGCGACAGCATCTTCAAAAGGGATATCTTTTACAAGAACATCTTTATCCCAATAATCTTTAAGCTGTTTCTCTGTATCTTCATGAAAATCTTTCAGGTTTTTATATGTTTTATGGTTATAGCCGATAGTAAACCCATGTTCTTTAATATTCTTTTCATATGCTTCAGCCCACAGGCGAAAAACCATAACATATTTAGAAAGAAGCATTTTTTCTTCGCTCATATAGCACCTTTTTAAGTGATTTTACAATACAGCTATTCTATCATTAATGCTACTTATGCACAAGCTTTTTCTTTTAAAATACCAGATAGTTTGTTATACTTACCTATAATCTGAGAATGAATGGAGTTTGCATGAACTTAAAATCAATTTACATGACTGAGTACAAGCTTAAAACATTCATTAATGATTTAAGAACTCGCTATATCCCTTCTGATTTTTCTTATAATATTCTTTTTGATAGGCATTTCATCAATAGGTTTTATGATAGGAGCATTCCTGCAAAAGATATTTCCAAAATAATTAGTAAAATTGTTAAGCACAAGCTTTGTGAAGTTATTTATTATGAGCATTGTGGAGTTAAAAATATATACTTTAAAGATGAAAGCTTGATAGTCATAGCTAATTTAAGACCATCTACACTTGTTTTAAAAACAATGTATGAGCGTACTGATATCAGCCATATAGATGATGTAATAATTGATGTTAATCAAACTATAAAGGATTTTTACAAACAACATTAAATGTTAATTTTTTAAGATAGATTGTTGTTGTCTTTCATACCATTTTTTAGTATTATTAACATAACATTTAAACCATTGAGAGTGAAAATATAATGAAACCATACGATAAGAATGATAATGATACTTATGTTGAAAAATATTCCAATAATCCAGTTAAGGATGTAGAAATCCATATGTATCAAGATCCTAAAGGACGCTCTCATGGTGGAAACGGAATCTATGGAGACTTTAGTGTAGAATCTTCTCTTCGTGCCTCCAATAATGTTTTACATTTTCCTAAAGCTCGTGATGTAGATATTAATGGTTTTACAGAAATTAAAAAGAAAAAATTAGGAACTCTTTATCCTATGTCTTTAGTTCAACGATATGAGTTGGAAGAAGACAATCTTGAGTATTATCAAAATACCCCTGTATTCTTTGATCCTAAAAAAGAGAAGTTTGTTGTTCTTATGGATTATCGCTTTTGTCGTGATATTGTTATTTCTGAACTTGGCAATATTGATGGCCTTGTCATGTATAACGATAAAAAAGATCGATCCATTACTTATATTGGTATTACCTACGATACTATTGCTGAAACAACTAAGAGTAATGCAACATTCGATGCTTTAAAAGAAGCTTATATTAACTATAAAATGACATTACAGCAGGGCGAAAAAGTCATTATTGTAAGAACTGAAACTTTGGATAATGATAAACTTTCTATTTTTAATCGTGGAAATTACAATTTATCTGAATATTTAGGTAAATCTATTTTTAGCACCAGCTTTGATTTTGAATTTGCTGTAGCTGTTCGTTTTAAAGATCGTTACTATCTTGTTGATGAAGATGGTCTGATTATTCGAAAATCTGCTTTCTTTCTTAAAAAAGACGAAATTCAGAAAGTTAGTAACAAAATTGAAGTTTTTAATGCTATCGTTGCTAATGATAAACAATTAGGGGCAGGGTTATTTGGATTTAATGAGTCTGAAAACCAAACATTACTTGTCACGGCTTATAGTGAACAGCAGCTTGAAATTGTTAAAAGAGTTAAACAACGTATTCATGAAATTCATGCAGAACTTTCAGAACTTTTTGGAAGCACAGCAACAAACAGTAATGAGCTTGATGAGGGTATTTTATCTTTACCAACTGGAAGCACTATTAAACGATTAACCGATAATCGTTAAACAATAAAGGGAGCATTGCTCCCTTTTACTTTAAATTTTAAAATAACCATTATTTAAATCAAAACGTTTCTCAGCCATTTCAACCTCTTTTTATTAGTTTATTATAATTTCAGGCTCATAGCTTATTTCTTTAATACTTATATTATCAGACCATTTTTTTAGTTCTTCTATAGCTATTTCATGTTCTTTTATTTTTGCTTTTTTTACTTTATTTTCAGATCTTTTTACAAGTAGATAAGAGCAAAAGATCATTGCGGTTATCGTTGAATTTATTACAAGTTCAGAAAAAGTTTTTCCAATAAATAGAACATCAGACATTAACAATATAAGAAACATAGTCATTATTAAAGTGAATTTAGGTATATCATAATCAAACTCATCATCTTTTAAACTTTCTTTCGTTATACTTTTCATTTTTGTATTAGTTAAAATATCTGATAGGTATTTTATACTTCCGCTTTTATCCACTATAAAAAACATTTTTTTACCTATATTTTCATAAATAGATGCATCAGGCTTTCCACCCTTATGATAAAAAGATATTATTTCATTATCTTCATTTTGGATATGTATATTATATTTAATCTTGAGGTTTTCACCATCTTCTAATATATAGCTATCTATATCTTTTAATATTCCAAAACCTATATAAGAGCCATTTTCCAGAGTAAATATATTATTATTCATTTTTATTTAAACCTCTTTATATTCTATCGCTTAGAATAAACCAAGTGCAGTGAACATTGATTTAGATCCTGATGTAAAATATTCTTTCATGGATGGTAGTTCAGATAAAGAAACCCAATGTAGAGCTATAATTTCTTCTTTATCAAAATCTATTTTATCGATATCGATTTCATGTTCTATTCTGTAAACATGCCAATCATGTAAATTCACACCATAACGGCAACTATCTTTAAGTTCTTTAAAGCTTTCCATTAAAGTATATTCTGAGATATTCAATCCAGTTTCTTCTGCTACCTCTCTTAATAAGGCATCTTCTATTGATTCACCTTCCTCTACATGACCTGCTACAATACTGTATTTTTTCTTATAAGCTGGATCTGCTTTTTGAATGATTAATACTTTATCATCCTTAAAGAACATAGCAGCAACAGTTACGTGAATTTTTTCATTATTTTTATTAATTTTCTCAACTTTCATAAAAAAACACTCTCTATATTAAGGAATATTAATCATATCATATTAATTAAATCGTTACAATACAAATATTTAAGCATAAGGGTTGAAATATTTCCAAAAAGTGTTAAATATGTTTGTAGTATGAATATAGAGTTAAACATGAATATAAACGTAAATATGAATATTTTAAAAGGGAGGAGTTAATATGAAAAAGATAATAGCAGCAAGTCTTATTGCGATGACATTGGCTGGTTGTGCTTCCGGTCCAGAAAAAGGTTATTATGATGAGCAGGGTGTTTACCATCCATCAGCAGAAGCAGTAAATGCTGACCGCTGGACAACCGCTGGCGCTATAGCCACTGGTGCAGCAGCAGTAGCTGGTCTTACTCTTGGTATTGTTGCTCTTACTAAATAAAGCAACTTTATCTAAAACCACCTTCGGGTGGTTTTTTATATTACCAAAAATCAAAAAAGTCACTTCCGAGTGGCTTTTTCAATTGCATTAAATAAGGTTTTTTGTTATATTTTACTTTCATATGAAAACAGGAAAACTTAAAATGAGAATTGAAAAAATTAGTAACCTTTTTCTCTTAACTGAACTATCTTCAACAATTTCGTCTTTATCTCATATTTATCCTGATATTTCTCATTGGTACAACAATAAAGTCATTCCTCGTGTCATGCTTGGTGAAGACATTGTTATTGTAGCAAAATCAGAAAATGGTGAAACTATTGGTTTTGCCATTGGAAAGAAAACAGAAAAAGAATCCAAGCTTTGTTGCCTGATGGTTCTACCAGATTTTCGTGGTAGAGGATATGCATTAAAACTCATTAATCGTATTATTGAAGAACTTGATGATGACTATCCACACTGTTCTGTATCAGAGGATTTATTTCATATCTATTCAAAAATCTTTATTAACCATTTCAGATGGAGTTTGGATGATGTTGTTAGTGATGTTTATCAGAAAGGAAAGTTGGAATATTTCTTTAATGGTAAACATAAAAAAGAATCTATTATTTGATTAAAATAGCATTATGTTTATTTACTCATTGCATCCCATAAAAGGAATCGCTATAATGACAATATTCAACAGGTAAAGAATATAATATGAAACAAATGATTAAACCCAAAATGGGAAAGGCTGTTTCTAAAGGTAGGGGAATTTCACTTTGCCGTTATGGTGGCCTAAACATTGTTAAGCAAAGAGGAAACTATGGGAATGACACGTTCCATAGTGCTCCTGAACGTCATGGTTTCTATGCTTTTCCTTACTCTTTTGTTGAGATGTTTCTTGTTGGCTCGACAAAAACTAAAGAAGTAAAAGAAGGTACGTATAAGAAGTTTAGAGCTATTGATGGTTATCTCTGGACACACCTTAAACCAGCTCGTCAGGCTGATATTATTGCTCAAAAAGGCTCTTGGTATAAAGTCACTGTAGAAGGCTATATTAAGGCTTTAAAGAAGGATTATGCCCATCATAGTTCTTCTATGTATAAAGATTTTTATGGTGAAGGAAAGATTTATCCCAATAGGGCAAACCCTTACATTATTACTTGTAAAGACGATCTTGAAGTCTTTATCACTCGTGAAACTATCATTTCTTAAAATAGGATCTTATTTATGTTTACCGATATGAATCAAAAAAACAAAGCTGTTGAAAATAGTATTGATGGCCTTGAACAACTTAATGATCTTTCAGTTATGGGATTCTTCATGTCCCTACATATTAAAAGTTATGAAGGTATTTCTTGGTTTAGCTTTTTTGATAAATTGAAAGCTCCTCGCGTTAAAGCTTTTGTTAAAGGTTTGGGAACAGAACAAAAAGTCATTATTACCTTTGATAATGATATTATTGCTCATCTTTGTACTACTGAACAAAAGATGCAAATGGTAACATCCGCTGTTGTATATAATGAAGAAAAATGGAACTACGCTTTAAACTATCTTTTGAGTTTTATTAGTGATTATCAACGTGATTGTTCTATCGTTAAAGAAACTCAGGAGAATAAACTGTTTCATAGCGCAGAACCTTATTCTGGTGAACGAACTTTAAGTGTTCTTACACAAGCTATTTTAGAAGAAATGGGAGTTACTAACCAACAACATGAATTAATCCGTTTTAATACATCTCTTTATGACTTAAAACTGCCACGTATTGATATTAAAACAGAATTCCGTGGTCATTACAGTAATGAATATGCCTCTGTTTATTTTGATGGTGAAAAGATTGGTCAGGTTATTTCAGAAGTCGTTAAATATTCTGGTGGCTATGAAGAACGTCAATTCTTTACATCTGATCGTAAAAAATGGAACGAAATGATTTCTTATATTATCTCTAATATCAAATATGAGAAACGTTTAAACTTTGTTTTTGTTGTTGAAAATGAAATATCCTGAAATAATTTTTATTTTATACCACCGCCTCCGGGCGGTTTTTTATTTGCACTTTCTCTTTTTATATATTATTTTCGACACTAATAATAAAAAGAGAAAATATAATGAATAATAATATTAAAGATTTAAAATTTTTAGACCTATCACTTTTTAAAGCGATAAAAAAGGAATTTGATGAAACAAATAAAAAATCTAAAAATAACTATTTTAGTTCTTTTATTAATAATGAAGAACTTGCTAATGATATTTTATTTACAGGTATTTATAATCATAGATTTTTACTTAATAAACCAGATTCTGGAAAAATAGCTTATTTATATTTACAAAGACGCTTAGGTAAGTCAGCAACTTATTTAATGGAGGATAAAAACTTCACTAATATACAATCAATCAAGCTATATCATAAAATAACACCATTGATGCTTAAAATATTATATTGCTATTGTAATACTGAGGAGATATTTGTATTTAAAGAAGACGGCATTCAATTTGAAGATACAAGGAATGAAGTTTTTTATAATGATAGAAGATATAAGTTATCATATGAACAAGTAAATGTTGCTCCAGATTGTGATGATATTTATATTAAAATAGAAGAAGTATAGTTTAAAATAATAGCACCTCGCGGTGCTATTTATATTATTGGGAGTTAATTTTTATATCAACATTAAATACTTGTGTTGGACCGTCATCATCCATAATATTTCTACCAAAAGAAACTAAAACCTCTTTTGTTTCTGCTTCTATTGCAAATGATGCTATATATTTATCAAGCTCCTTATTCGTTTTAATATAACCATAATCTTTGCTTTCTTTTTTAGACGTTAATACAAGATACCACATTTCATCTTTATCAAGAAGCTCTCTTAAACTATTACTCATATTAAATTCCTCTTTTATATTTAGAACACATTATTGCAACAGAATTAGTGCTTAATCCACGTTGAATATACTTATTTAAAATATCTACTTGTCTTGCTTTATTTTTTGTTTTTACAGCACTTAACATTTCTTTATCAAGTTTGTATGTATTTAACATGACCACCTCTCTTATGAAAATATTATAATATGCAGTTAAAAAATATTCAAAATAAAGATGTTATATCTTATATCTTATATCTTATTTAAAATGTATTATTAATTCTTTTAAATAAAAAAACACAGCCTGAGCTGTGTTTTATTTTTTCTTTATATTTAAAATTAGACTTCTTTTGCTTTTTTAAAAATATCCATTATCTTTGATGGTAAAGTATCATTTAATGCAGTTATTTCTTTTAACTCTGATTCTAACACTTTATTGTTTCTCAGCATTTCCTCTGCTTTTTCACCTATAATCACAGAATCTTCTGGCGAAATAAACTCTTCATCTTTATAATTTTTATTAAAATTGTTTATAAAATCTTGAGTTAACTCGTCTTGCTTGATACTTTTTTTACTAAAATCATTAAATCTACTTTCTAAAACATCCATTGTATTTTCGAAAATGGTTAATTCAGAAGCAAAATTCTCTTTATTAGATTCACAAGTTGCTATGAAATCATTCATCATTTTTCTTGTTTTTAGAAACATTGATGGATAATCACCATAAAGCTCTTTTTCTTTATCTTTTAATAGCCTGATTTTCTCAAATCCTTCCATAATATGCATAACATCTTTTACAAGTATCATACTCATATTTAAGCAACCTCAAAACTAACAGACATATTAAGTTTTACAATTTCCACTGTGCGAGGACTCACTTTTACATATTTAAAATGAGATCTTGCAGCTTCTTCATTACTGAAAGAAAGGAGATGAGCGTCATATTCATCATTAAATACATCATCAGTTAATCCCATAACACTAGTAATCCTAGCGTCGATTTCAAGTTCACGAAACTCCCCTACTTCTTCGTCTGTATTCTCATCAAGAAATGAATAAAGAAAAAGGTTCGTATCTTTTTGTTTGATAAGAAAAATAGGATCAATTTTAGTAGTCATTAACGCATCTCCGATATTTTATTTAGTGATGTCATTATATCGCTATTCTTTCTTTGTTACTACTGTTTTTTCTCATTATTTTGGAAATAGGATTATTGTAGGATTCCACTTCTGCTACACTCACTTTTTCACGACCTTGACACAATGGACAGCTTTTCAACAATCCATAACATTCTGGACATTTTTGGAATGGACCAAACTTTACTCTGAATGAGTAAAGCATTGCATTATGAACTATTTTATCTATTCCTGTTAACTCTTTTTTATCTTTAACATTATTACACATAAAACCACCTCATTTTTAGTTAGTTAGATAATCTTTTACACGATTTTCATTATACACATCTTTTTCTTCTATAATTCTTTTGTAGTATCTACTATCTTCCCCTCGGAATAGGGATTCCAGCAACATCATTATTTTTAGTTTACTTTCACCAAGCCATAACTCTATATTCTGATTTCTGATAACTTCTTTACCTTCAATCGTGTAACGATTTCTATCAAAATATTGGGTATTAATGAAATCTTTATAAGTATCTTTAATATTTTGATAAACGAACGATTTAAAATCAAAATAATCAGTATCTTTTGTTAGTTCTATTACATCGGTTGTTTTTGTTTCATCAAAGTACGAAAATTCAATATCAAAAATATTATCTACGCTTTGAGATGGTTCTTCCCAATACGCTGCACTATCTTCTGATAAATAAATATCCTTATCATATTTAGGTAGATGTTTTTTTCTAAAATCACAAATATGAAAAACATCAGGAATGTCTTTCTTTGTATTTAAGAAATAGACATTAATTACTTCTGGTCCTTCACCAAAATCACCACGATAACTTATATAATAAAGAGATTCATTTAACATCTCTTTTTCAAAAGGGAAAATTTCATAAAAAAACTTTATAAGCTCTAATCCTTTTTCGTGATTAGTAAGCTTGTTAGATAATTCAATATGTGTTTCAGTTAATAATCTAGTTTTCATATAATTTCCCTTATGTTTAGCATTGGATATCTCCTTCCACCTGCAAATATTCTCATTGTAGTCATCTCTTTCCGAGAGTTTCTTTTTTGACCTGAATAATATAATATATTACTTAGTCTGTAATAATCACCATTATAATGAATTTGCTGATGGCGTTCAACATTATCTTTTATTAAATCCAATAGCTCTGATTTTTTTAGGTTATATTTTATATAGTGATTTAAAACTTCTATATATACTTCCGTTTCATTAAACATTAGATCGCTATCTATGTAATATAAAGCATTTTCAATAGTAGATTCATTTTCAAATACAATCATAGTTTGATCTTGATTTTTATTACTTTTCATTTCTGGTAAAGGATTGTCCAAACCTTTATAAAAATTATAGAGTCTATTATTATTCCACACTGACATTTTAGCTTGGTAATCATTTACTTCATCCTCTGATAATAATCCTGATGGACTGTTAACAATCAGATATTCGGCTATTTGCATAACTTCTGATAACTCTATTTTTCTATAATTTTCTCCAGTATATTGTGGGTATTCATATTTATAAAGTAATAACAAACATCCAACAATTACTCTAAAGCTTTTTTCTGATTTATTTTGGACATACTCTAAATAAGCTGAAATATAGTCTTCTGACGCTTTACCATCATACACATGAACAATATTACTATCATTTTCATCGTTTTTTACTGATTTTTTTAAAGGATCTATTTTTATACTCAGCTCTTCAACGATTCTTGATGAGGTATTTAATACTATGCTTGAGAAATCATTATCGTTTCTTAATATGATTTTTTCATTACCAAATTTTAACTCTTTGTTTTCAAGAATGCTTTTGCCTATAATTATTTTCATTTTTCACCTTTAAAAACTTTTTGGTTTTTCTGTATGATATGAATGTAAAAGAGGTCTTGTAAACTCTCTTTCTTCATCTACATTGATTATTTCAGCAATACATAATACTCCTTGTATATATCCTAAATATTGCTGTAGAACTTCGTTTGGATAAATATCGATTATATCATCATTTGCAATACTATCGATCAAATGGAAAACATTATTTTTATCTATTGAATGGGGCCAATTATTATTTTCAAATCTTTCTTGAGGTGTCTTTTCTATAACAGCCTTTTCAAATAAAAAAGCCTCTTCTAACACAGATTTAGTTGTGTCATAAGCAACAATATAACTAGTTGGTCTATTTCTTGTATCTAATTGCATAACATCAACAATAGAACGAGAAAAACCAAGCCAACGATTTAGTTTATCATGGGGATATTGATGAATGTTTTCTGTCGCTTCGCTAAGGAGTTTTATTAGATGTTGTTTTTGGCATTTTTCAGGAAGTGAATGAATTTTCAGTGGGAATGCTTTATCTTTCAACAGATCTAGATAACGTTGAAACAATACTTTTAATACTTCTTTTTCTTTTAGTTCTTTAGCTATTCTTTGCTCATATTCTTTTTTTATATCTGACATTATTTCTCCTGAAAATGTTAAAAAGCCACCTACAGAAGGTGGCCTAAAATTTATGCCCAAAATACGCCTAAATGACGCTCTCTGGCGTTTTTAATTACTTCAAGCATACCTTCAAGCCGTTCCTTAATACCATCTGCTGAAAGTCCAAAATGATGGAAATTATGACTTGAATAATCAGGGCGTTCATAACCAGACATTTTTTCATCTGATTTATTTAGCGCCATCATAATTTTACGTTGAAAATCGGTTAAATCTTCATAAGCAACAGAACCAACATTACCATCTTGTTCGGATAAGATAGCACGATTACTATCAATGAGCTTAAGAATCAGACAAAAATTGTTGTTACTCATTTGGATTTCATGATTGAAATCAATTTTTCCCTCCATTTCGAAACAACGTCCTGTTTCAGCATCCTTTTGAACAAAAGGATCATAAGCAAAATCTTCTTCGCTCATATTAGGATACTTATCAGTCAGGTAAACTTTTACTTTTTCAACTTTAGAGTAATCAATATCAGCCTGAAAAGTTACGCTCATTGTTTTTTCCTTTTATGATTTAAAAGATAACGCTCAATGAAGACATTATAGCTAAAACCTTACTTCATTTCCACTCTTTTTTCTAATATTTTATTGTCTTTATTGCTTGCCTTTCATCTGTCATTATGAGATCATAACAATGAAAATTTACCCTAATCGTTTATGAGGTCAGACTAATGCTTACTATTCAATCAGAACATATTTCCATGCCTAAATCTCTCTTCGATTTTTCTCTGCATGAGGATAATGCTCAAGTTAAAATTGGTTCTTTTATGGCTATTCTTGCTGAAAAAATTAATAACAATCCAACACTTGAGAAAGTAATGTTTTATCATTTGTTTCGTGATTATGTTATCAATGATGATGTTGAATTTCATTATGAAACAAAAGAGCGTTTTTTGAAGAATTTTATCTTTGAACGTCGAGATGGTTCTATTAAACGTAAATTTTATAATTATGTTAACCCTGTTCAGCTTTCATTGTATGTTCCTGAATTCTATGAAACCATTAACGAAATTTTTTCTGGTGATGATGTACCTCTTCCTGTTTTTAAGAAAGAATCTTCAGAGCCGGTTCAAGAAAAAAATAAAGAGCGCTTTGATAATTTTTGGAATATCTTAGAACCTTCTATTACCGAACTTGAAAAAAATCCTTCTGATAACTTTGCCACTCTTCTTTTTGTTAAGTGGTTAAAAGATGGCGGAGATAATTTATCTATTGAACCAGAACATGAGGGATATTTCTATACATCTTTCCGTCAGACGGATGTTTTACCAAATGATGTTATTACTATTAGTTTAGCTTTTCCTTCTAAAAATGAATCTTATAACATTAAACCATTTACAGAACATCCATGTAAGGACATGTTGGTATGGAAAATGTTAAATAGTTCGCCTTATCCTTATAGTAAGAAAATGCATAAACATATTGTTTTGAATAGAGAATTTATTCAATCTTTGGATAAAGCATTAGGACTTCAAGAGGTGGCATGAGCCACTTTGTTCTTGTTAAACAAAAAGGAAAAAGTTAATGACTGAAAAAATGAAACAAGTTGAGAAAGAAGTTAGAAACGCTTTTTTTCGAGTAGAAATTGAATATACTCATGCTAATGGCTGCACTGATTTTAAAACATATGATACGCAATTTTTAGATACATCAGATGAATCTGAACTTCAAAAATTCATTTTATATTTTAAATATGCATCATATATTATTAGTAAATCACGAGATAATTGTGAAGCTGTTCCTGATTATTTTGAAGAACAATTTAAGAGAATCTTAGTTGATAATAAGTATATTGATACTATTCCAGTTCGTGATAGTTTTCTTTATGTTATGGTAATTCAAGATCTTACTGATGATGGAGAAGGTGATTATACAGTATATGCAGATATGCGTATTAAAGAAATTACTTTTACCAATTATGATAAAAAAATCTTTAAGGTGCTTTCTCAACGTCTTGAACTATCCGGGGAAATCGGATAATTCATATAAACAACAACTTTTATTGGAGATATTAAATGAGTACTTTTCTTTATGTTTTCTTTTATGGCCTTTCCTTTTTCCTTATAATTGGTGGATGGACTCAAATGAGAGATGCCAAATTTCTTAATAGCTTGAAAGACAGGCATAGTTTTTATGAACCAAAAGGTGATTGGGCATATACATTAGGATTTATTATTCTAATTATTACTTCTTCTGTTTTGCTTTGTTCTTGATTTTTATTAAATTATAAAATTTGACACCAAAACATCTCTAAACTATTATAATTACTCTAATACCTGCTTAATGGCTCATTTTTTTGAGAAATTGGCAGGTTTTTTCTTTTCTTATTCTAAGCCCCATGTATGGGGAAAATCTTTTCAATAATGATTTAATTCCTTTTGAAGATCTTTTAAGCCCCATGTATGGGGCAAATGTTCCTGATACTCAAGCCTGATTGCAAGTTGTTCTTTTAAGCCCCATGTATGGGGCAAATACTTCCGGCTCTGATAACTGCGGCTGGGTTAATCTTTTAAGCCCCATGTATGGGGCAAATGCCCTTCTTTAGAACGCCATTTTTTACGTGATACTTTTAAGCCCCATGTATGGGGTAAATCTTTTCTTTATCTCTAGCTAATTGTTTAAATATCTTTTAAGCCCCATGTATGGGGCAAATGGTAGGTAAATATGTATGCAATTTGTAGAGTAGCTTTTAAGCCCCATGTATGGGGCAAATGACATTAAGACAGAAAAAAGATTACCTTCTGATCTTTTAAGCCCCATGTATGGGGCAAATTCATCACCTGAGAAGGATAAACTTAATCCTTGACTTTTAAGCCCCATGTATGGGGAAAATACCTCCAACTCCATTTGTTAAAGAAACAAGTAACTTTTAAGCCCCATGTATGGGGCAAATCTTGTCATAGATAGCTAGAAAACCCAACAAAACCTTTTAAGCCCCATGTATGGGGCAAATTTTATTTATTCTGTTTTCTTCCAGTTGATTATACTTTTAAGCCCCATGTATGGGGCAAATTCTTTTTATTCTTCTTATCAGTCTGTAGATAATCTTTTAAGCCCCATGTATGGGGCAAATACTATTAATCTTTTTCCTGAGAAACATGAAATTCTTTTAAGCCCCATGTATGGGGCAAATCCCATTGTCCTGAAAGGAGATATATATGAAGAGCTTTTAAGCCCCATGTATGGGGCAAATTATTATCAATCATTAAAATATTACGACGATAATCTTTTAAGCCCCATGTATGGGGCAAATGACAACTCCTGAATAAATTTTGCGGCTCCGTTTCTTTTAAGCCCCATGTATGGGGCAAATGGCAGACAGAAAAAACTACAGTCAGTTTATAGACTTTTAAGCCCCATGTATGGGGCAAATTGAAGTTCTTCTTTAGTATCACTTTTGCTACTTCTTTTAAGCCCCATGTATGGGGCAAATATCTCAGCTTTTTTCATTAACTCAGCAGTAATTCTTTTAAGCCCCATGTATGGGGCAAATGATTACTTTGATGTTTTAGAAGCTGAATTGAATCTTTTAAGCCCCATGTATGGGGCAAATGTGTGTAAATTTATAGTTTTTCCAGAAAAAAATCTTTTAAGCCCCATGTATGGGGCAAATAAAGCGTCTTTTATTCTGTTTAAATATTCGTCTCTTTTAAGCCCCATGTATGGGGCAAATAAGCACTTAAAAAACTAAAAAACGAAAATATCGCTTTTAAGCCCCATGTATGGGGCAAATAAGAATAAATTTTATAAATATTCTTATTTTTCAATAAGATACATAATAAAACCTATAATTACCTAATTAAATTTATATACTTATAACTTATTGATTTATAAGAAATAAAATATTAGTAAAAATAATTAGGGTTACTATAATCCAAATTGTTAAAGAGCGCAAATATATTTTAAGAATAAAAAAAAGCCTATAACAAGTCAATGCTATAGGCTTTTATAATTCAATTTTATTATTTATGTTTCTTTTTTATATTTATCATATTCATCATGATCTTCCATTGCTTCGCTATAACCACTCCAGTTATCCACACCAGCATTTTCTAGAGCTGTTAACTTTGATTCTTTGTTCAGCAATTCAAAATAACGCTCTTCTGAAAGAGTAATTTTTTTCTTAGCAATTCCCATGTAAGCCTCTTTTATTTAATCTCTTAAGCCAGCATCTTTTAAAGATTGGTGGTACCATTCCCAATCATCAACACCTCCAGCATGAAGAGCATTCAGTTCTTCTTCAGCTTCTAACAATTCTGCTAAACGTTCCGAAGAAATTGTTACTTCTTTGCTTTCTTTATTCTCTGACATTTATAATCCTCTTTTTATTTGATTAATAACCAAAAGCTTTTTTCCAGCGTTTTAATCCCGGAAGATTACTGTTTGGGATAGTTTTTAAAACATTATTTACGACTTCATCCAACTCTTTTGCTTTTTTATGCGCAAGGTTAGCTGACCATTTACCATTCTCATCGTAAGTTTCTAAATCAAAATCCGCTGTAACAGGCATACACTGATGCTGGCGATTAGTAGACATATAAAAAGCAAGCATACGCCAAACATATTTAGCTTCTCCAGAAGCTTTGGTTGGTTTAGACTTATAAAGACTACCATCATTTTTAAAAACTTGTTTTACAATATCTAATGTTTCACCAGAAAAGATAGTGAGGTCAACTTTCGGTGCTTCAATTGTGTTAAACATGTTTTAATCCTCTTTTTTAAGATGCGTTTATTATAGCAAAAAAGACGAACCTGCACAAGTATTTTATCTATTCATACTTTTATTTAACTATATGAAAAACAATAAAATATTTATATTTTTATCTATACATAAATCTATTCTTGACTTCTCCTCCACCTATAAGGAAGAGGATTCTTCTTTCATCATGCTTTCTCTAACAGTAAGCTGACAGCTTACTATCCCGATACAGTCACTCTAGAAGCTAACGCCGCTTGCCCAGCGGCTTTTATATTACGAGCTGCATTTATATCCCTATCATGTTTTGTTCCACAGCAAGGGCAAGTCCATTCTCTTATTGACAATGGCAGCTTATCTTTCTTATAGTCGCATCCTTCTGTCGAACATTTCTTACTCGACGGATACCAGCGATTTATCTTCACTATCGTTCGACCATTCCACTCAGTCTTATATATAAGCTGACGTATTATCTCTCCCCAGCTTGCTTCTTGTATTCGCCTTGATAGTTTCCTGTTCTTTATCATATTCTTTATACCCAAATCTTCTACGCAAATCACTTGGTTTTCGTTAATTATCTTCGTAGTCAATTTATGGATATAATCTCTTTTAATGCATGTTATTTTTTCTCTTAACCTTGCTAGCTTTTTCCTTAATCTTTCTCTTTTTATGCTACTATCTCTTACTTTTAATCCTAACTTTTTCCTTCTTTCATCAAAGCGTGATAGTTTACGTTGTGCTCTTAACACCAGTTTTTCATACAACAAGTATGCTTTCATATCAGGTATTTTCTCACCATTATCAAAACATAATAAATCTTTTAAGCCTATATCTATGCCACAGGTTTTATTTACAACTGGTAATAGCTTTTGTTCTCTTTCTGCTATAAATGATATGTAATATTTCCCTGATGGTTCTTTACTTATCGTTAACGATGACACCTTACCTGTTATTGGCCTCGACCATGTTATATTTAATGGTTTTTTACTTTTGGCTATATAGACTTCATCATTTTTTATACTAAATGCATTAGCCATTAGCTGCAGGCTTTGCCTGTTATGTCTTTTCTTAAATCTTGGGAGCTTAGCTCGTTTAGCAAAGAAGTTATCGTAGGCTTTATTTTGATTACGAACGGACTGTTGCAGGGCAACAGATGAGACATGATTTAGGAATGTAAACTCAGGTTCTTTTTTCAAATCAGTTAGGTATTTCATGGCGGAAGAAGAGTTAATTTTATTTCCGGCTTCAAACTGCTCATTCCTATAGCCTAATACCTTGTTCCATACAAACCTGACACAACCGAAGCTTTGCGCGAGCAAAGCCTCTTGTTGTTTATCTGGATAGAAGCGGTATTTATATGCGGCTTTCATTTACAACCTAAATATTAATTAACATATTGAATATATACAATTTTAATTCTTAAAAATCAAATTTATATCTTACGCAACCGTTTACAACGGTTACGTTTTATATATCTTATATCCACCACCTGAAGGAAGTGGTTTTACGATATTTTTGGATAAAAAAGAGGCTGCAGCCTCTTTTTTGTTTATGCTTTTAAAAGTTTTTCAAATTCTGTTTCAGCATACTTCTTATCATCATCTGTCATAACATATTTTTCACCTTGAAAATCCCTCTTTTCAGGATTCATTCCTCCAATCCAATACCAAGCTAACTTGACCTTTTGGCTTTCTGGCAGTGTTTGATTTTCCTTATTATAATTCGTCCTAAAATATTTTAACCTCAATGTTCCAAACGTTAATCTATATTGATTCATAGCACACAAATCACCATAATTTTCCTCAAGATTATAGTTAATCCATGTATTTTTTTCTAAGAATTTAGGCGTTAAATCCATCTCCATCATGGAATCTTGTTCTTTTAAAAATTTTAACATGAATGTTTGTTCTTTCTTGATACGTTCTTTCTCAATATCACTTTTATTACATTTATTGGCATGATTTATAGCAGCTTGGTAATAAACTCCTACAGCACAAGCGAAAACAAAAAGTTCTTCTTTTGTTTTAAAAATTGGATTTTTTCCATGTTTTTCTAACATCTCAACTACATAAGAGGCATGTTCAAAATCTACTAGATCTATTAGCTGATAAGGAATAAAAAGAACAGGCTTACTTAATAAATAATCACGCTTTGTCTTATATTCAGCCTTTCCTTCTTCACTAACATGCTTATCAGGAAACATATAACGATATGTTAACAATGAAGAGGCTTCATCATCCGTGAAATCAACTTTACTCTCATCAAAAAGTGATTCTTTTCCCTTTTCTTTAGCTTCCCAAAATAATTTAAAACTGAACTTTTTAATCAGTTTTTTATCGGCAAATACATAATCTCTGGCAAATATCCAGACATCATCATTTTCACAAAACCTAACCCAACTAACAACCTGATTTATTTTAGCATCCAGATTAATCCAGTCTTTCTCAAATAAAGCTTTTATACCATCAATCCATTCAGATCTGGTAGCTTCTGAGATAGCTTCTTTCATAAGGCGTTTATGAGGTTCTCCCTCGTCGAGCCATTGTTTAAGCTCTTTCAGATCCTTGTCATTAACCCATTTTCTGATAATACTGATATTAAATGGCTGAACTTTCGTGTCATAGCGGGGATTGTATTGTGTCATAAAAAAGCCTCTTTAATGGGGTTCTAAAGAGGCATTATAGCATATTTTAATGATTAAATACTATACATTTTAACTGCTCCGTGTAGTTAAAAGTTTTTCAAAGTTTATTTCTGCATACTTCTTATCATCATCTGTCATGATATATTGTTCATTTGTGCGTAATCTATTTTTAGATATCTCTCCGCCTATCCAATACCATGATAGTTTAACTTTTTGTGATTTTGGCAATGAAACATTCATATTACTGGAACGATTATATTTTAAATTTAACGATCCATAAATAAATCCTCTGTGATGATAAGGAGCAAAATCTCCATAAGATTCTTCTAATCTATAATTTATCCATTTATTTTTTTCTAATATTTTATCCGTAAAATCAAATTCAAAATCGATATTTTGATCAAGAAATAAATTAAACATAAATTCTTTTTGTTTTTCTAAAGCATTAATTTCTTCATCGCTTTTTTTGCAATATTTTACGTGATTAATCATACTTTGGAAATATATACCTGTCGCACATGCTACAACAAAAAGATCAATTTTATTTTCAAATAAAGGATTATTACCTCTTTTTTTAAGTAAACTTATTAAATACTCACAGCGATTATTATTTAAATGTTCAATAAAAAAGAAAGGTTTAATATATATCGGCTTACTCAGTAAATAATCCAATATTTTTTCATCATTCTCTGTAAATGGACGAATATTTTTATCTTTTTTTTCTCTATTAGAGCTGAATAAATTATCTTCTTGCTTTGAAATATATTGATAATGCATAGTTATTTCGGCATCTTTATGTGAAAAATCTACTTTATCTTCATCAAACAAAGATTCTTTATTATTGGTTTTAGCTGCCCAAAACAAAGGAAAGCTGAATTTTTTAATCAGTTTTTTATCTGCAAAGACAATATCACGAATAAATACCCACACATCATCTTTCTTACAAAAATGAATTTTATCAATAACTTCTTTTAATTTTGTTTCAAGACTAACCCAATCTTTTTCAAATAAGATTTTGATGCCATCAAGCCATTGATCAATAGTGGCATTATAAATAGATTCTTTTAAAAGACGTTTATGTGGTTCGCCTTCGTCAAGCCATTGATGAAGTTCTTTTAGGTCTTTTTTTCTAATCCATCCTTTAATAATAGAGATATTAAAAGGTTGAACTTTTGTATCATATCTTGGATTATATTGAGTCATAAAAAAGCCTCTTTAATGGGGTTTTAAAGAGGCATTATAGCATATTTACAGTTTGTTTTCTATTCTTTTTTAGAGTGTGGATATTTCATTTCAGCCCATCTCACTATAACATAAGCCAATAAAGCAATAACAAAAAACAGCAACATCATCCAAGCAAGTCCTTGCAGAGTTTCTATTACTGTTCTGTATACTTCAAGAAACCAACGCTCTGATGTAAGTTCTATTATCTTATTACCATCTTTACTGTATGTTACAGGCGTTATATATTTCTCCACATCATATACTCTTATACCTGATGATATCCCTACTACCATTCCAGCAAATTTGGTATATTTTGCCCATGATGTATTAATCGGATCATTAATGATTCGTTGCAATATATTATTTATGGATTTGGAAAAGAAAGATATCACTACCAAAGATACTGAGGCAGCGACTAAAAAGTTAACAATAATTAAATAAAAAAACATGATACACCTCCTGATTGACTAATTCAGTGTATCATATTTATGAAAATAAGAAAGCTTACTTATTTTCTATAGTTCTGCAGTTTATATCGCCAAGTGATCTTGTGCAAATATCTGTTTTATCTTTATTAATAATAGTGATATTTCCATCAATGCATTGTATTACCTTAGTGTCATAATTAGACGCTGTTACACATACATTTCTATTGATTTCTTTGAGAATATTTTTAGCATTATTATCAGCAAATGAACTACTTGAAAATAATATTAAAGCAGTAACAAATATTTTTTTCATGATTTATATACCTTAAAGTTAGAGTTATCTTTAGATTCTTTTAAAGCTTTTAATCTTTGTTTTTTATTGTACTTCCTTAAATATTGATACTCATTGTATTTAAGCAACATACAATCAATAAAATTCCAAATTTGATTATTAAATATTAAAAATAAAGAAGATAAACAAAACACAATAATAGGTATTACTATAGCAAGATTCATTATTACTTCCTCATTTTTTATCCCTTACAAAGGATAATAATGCAAATATCCCCTACGGGGGATAATAAGGTAAAAATCCGCTACAGGGGATAAATCTCGTTTACCTCCTATAGCGGATAAATGTTATTTTAGAGCATTTTTAGCATAAATTTTAATAGCTGTTTGTTTGTAATCAGCTTTACCACCTGTATATAGCTGCATAAGCAAAGGCATTAGTTGTTTTTCATCTTTAACAGCACGCGCAAAATCACCACGCTCTAGATGTTTATTACTCTCGTATAGCTCATTTACTTTTTTAACCATATCGTGATACGTTCGTTTTGCATATGCTTCAACTTTATCTACATTAGCAAGACGCTGATCAAGATTATAGTTAGGGCTACGAGCCTTGTAAACAAACATAGAGCGAACTTCATCAAGTACTTCGTCTAAAGCAGCACGATAAAGATTTTCACCTTCTTTATTGAGGTCTTGAATACTAATAACACTTACAATACTCAGATACGGAATAGTTTTAATTTTGAGCAGCCTTCCATCAGCAAACTCAAGAACATACCCTTCAATATCTTTACGATTAATATCTACACTGCTTACAGGAACTTCTTTCACAAGATGTTCAGCAATTACTGGATATTTTTCAGCGAATTCTTTAGAGCGAATATCAATATATTCTCCAGTCTCAAGAGAACGAGCTTTAAGAACATGGACATTATAATCAGAATATTCCATCATTACACGGTTTTCTGGTGTAGTCAGTTCAAGATCTACAGAAATACCACTCTCGCTGATTTCCTGCAGTTCAGCAAATAGAGCATCAGAAACGCTTTTCATTACAGCATCTTTATTTAGGTATTCTGGAACATTTTTACTTTTGAGTTTTACTTTCCCATCAATTGGAGAAATATAACTTGTTAGCAAAGAACCATCTTCTTTAATATAAGCATGTTTTGCGTCTTCAATTTTAATAGCCAGATCTTCTTTTTCTCCTTCACCAAGAGAGAAGAACTTTTTCATTGGAAGAGCAACCAGTTGAGCTTCACCTGTTTCTTTATTAACAAGGAACATTGTTCCACGGCAGTTCAGACCGTTTGGATTTTTAAAATCAGAAAAACGAGGAATCATGTATGTAAATACACGATAAATAAGATTTGGATGACCTTCGATGTTATAATCTTTAGTTAAAAACTCACCAGAACTATTTTTTACGAGATTGGTTAGATCTGTAAACAGTGTTTTTTGGAAATCATTTTGTTCTTTCATTTTCTTCCTTATTTTTTACCAAACATAATATTATAAAGTCTACCTGACAAAGCTTGTAGAGTGCATTGTGCTTCATTAGAAAGGCCAAGTTCATCATTATAAATAAGCATATCAAGTTCTTTACGCACATCCATAACATCTTCCCTTGTGCGATCTGATTTTTCCATAAGCCATGAAACTAAAGCAGCAGCATCATTATCGTTTTCAGTTAATGCAACTTTAGCCTCAGTTCGGTAATAACCGTTTTTTGATTCGTATTTAGGCATAATGACCTCTTCTTCTAAAGATAACATTATAACGATGTTGGCATTAACATGCAAGTTGTTTTTATTACTTAAAATCTGAAAGCCTTTATTTGATCAATACAAGTAAAAAAGAGATCTCCTGATCTCTTTTTTTATTACCAATCTAATTTATTAAAGGTTATTACACCTTCTTTGGCTATGATTTTTCCTCTATCATCCATATCTTCTCCTCGCCATTTAATGACACCATCCATAACTATTCCCCAAGGTTTTAAGAAATTATCATTAATATAACTCAACCATTCTTTATAGTAATAAAACTTTTCACCACCATCCCACTCTAATTCATCTCCAAGTTCATTTATTTGCCACTGACAATATGAATTTGGTTCTCCTTCTTCTCCTTCACTATCGTAAAGCCTATCTATTATTTCTTTCTGATTTGCTGTTAATGCTGGCGTTAAAGTAAAATGACCTTTAAACTCAGTTGTATATCCCATTCTCAACTCCCTATAATTAAAAAAACAGGAGCGTGAAACACTCCTGTATATTATTATATTTATTCTTTTATTCTAGAGACCTGCTTGTAATAACTCCCTCATCTGCTTCGATCTCTCCGCGATCATCCATTTCTTCACCTTGCCATTTTACAGTACCATCAATAACAATACCCCAAGGTTTTAAAAATTTTTCATTAATATAATGCAACCATTCTTCATAGTAATAAAACTTTTCACCGCCGTCCCATTTAAGTTTATCTCCTGTTTCATTAGGAACCCATTGACACCATAAACCCGGTTGACCTTCTGGTGGTTCATTATTATTAATTACTGTTTTATCACTATTCTGACCGTAGTTTCCATCTTGAGCAGAATAAACACAATAACCGCCTTCTTTACCTACAGGAAGCCCTACAGCAGCACGAACTTCATCATTGATTGTTTCACACGCTTCGGCATCTCGCTTAACCCTACGAGAGCCAGAGAAAGCATTTAAATAAGCAACCTGTGCTTCTGTTAATGCTGGCGTTAAAGTAAAACTGCCTTTAAATTCAGTTGTATATCCCATAATATTTCCTCTTTTTAGTAAAAATATTTATTAAATGTTAATATAAGCTTCTGCATCTTTGAAGAATTTATCTACATTCTCATAATCACCAATAACTTCACCCCAACCATATTCAAACAATACCCCTTTACTTGAAGCAAACGTTATTTTTTCAAGCTTATTCATTCTTGCCAATAGTTCAAGCTTTGAACGGATGTGTAAAAATTTCAGACCACTAAATTTGAATTTAGCTTTAGCGTTATATTGTGGCTTAATAGGTTCTTGATGAGTAATCTTTTTCAATCTATATGAAATTTCACCATCTTTGGCTACAATAACTCCAATATCTTCTTCATCTTCTCCAAACCATTTCACATCACCATCAATAGTGATTCCCCAAGGTTTTAAGAAGTTTTCATTTATGTAGTTAATCCATTGAATATATTCATAGAATTTCTCAGCACCATTCCATAAAATTTCTGTTCCATCTTCTGATGGAATCCAGTGACACCAAAGACCATGTTGATTTTTAGGATGTTGATTGTAGTCAATAATAGTTTCATCAGAATTCATCCAATGACCCTCACTAAAAACACAAAACTCGCCTTCTTCACCAACAGATAGACCTACAGCTTCGCGCACTGGATCTTCTTTTTTTTCACAAAGATCAGCATGTCTTTTCATTCGACGTGAATTTGAAAATGCAGTTAAATAGTTTATTTGCTCTTGAGTTAAAGCAGGAGTGAGTTTGAATGAACCTGAAAATTCAGTGGTATATCCCATGATCTAAATTCCTCATTTATAAGCATGACGCTATTTTAACACAAACAACTTATGCTGCACAAGTAATTTATACAAAAGAAAAGCGCGACCACAAAGCCGCACCTTAGAAATCTTTATCTTTTACATCGCCCAAATTTTACTTCTTAATGCTCCGCTATTTGAAGACATATGCCTCTGATTGAAGCCTTCTTTATTTATTTTTTCTGCTAAAGTATTTACTGTTTCATTCGTAGGATTGATACCTTCAGAACGATAAGCTAAAACAATAGATTGCCTTACATTAGCATGATATTTGTAAGCGTTCATACCAGCTTCATAAGCTAATTCTTGAATATCTTTGGCTTCTTTTTTGACCATAAACATAATGAATTCCTCATTGAGTTTTTAACAGTATATGAATTATATAATTAAACTTGATCACATACAATAAAACGTAATGTCGTCGATATTACGTAAAACATCATATAAATAAGAACAATATATTGCTATATTGTTTTTAATATAAATGTTTAGTATTCCTTATCATAAACCGTTTTATGATAAGGATAATGTATGTTAATAAAAATAAAAGATAAGGCCGCTGAACTTGGGGTTTCTGTCGTAACGCTAAGGAGATGGCATAAAAAAGGGTTGCTTAATCCTGAATATATAACAGAAGGTGGACATCGTAGATACAAAAAGCAAAAAAACGAAGATAATCGAATTAGCATCGGCTACAGTAGAGTATCATCCACCGATCAAAAAGAAGATTTAGCAAGGCAATCCCTTATTATTCAACAATCTGGTGTTAATAAAATTATTTCCGATGTTGGCTCCGGCCTTAACTTTAACAAAAAAGATAGAAAAAAATGTAACCGCTTTGCGGTTGCATAAAAAGGATTTAAAGAATTACTCTCCATTATTTTTTCCGGTACAGTAAGTGAAATAAAAATAGTAGAAAAAGATCGTTTATTACGTTTCGGGTTTCTACTTTTTGAACGTATATGTTTTCATTTTAATGTGAAATTAACTGTTTTACGGCAGCAAGAAACGCTTTACTTTGAAAATCAACTTGTACAGGATTTAATTTCTATAGTGACCGTATTTTCAGCTAAGCTATACGGAAAACGTTCTCATGCAAATAAAAAAGCAATTATTTGATTTTAGATATAATATAAGGTATATTTCTTTTATGAAACAAAGGATAAACTGACATTGGCTAACTCGGATACACGTATATTAACAATCAATACAAAGATAAAGTCATCTGCTTTCACCGCAGAGGAACTGTCTTTTCTTGACGTGTATCTGAATCATTATA
>OJZM01000193.1_pt1 | contig 46801 bp, 51 predicted proteins | sample 1611181 | NCBI WGS metagenome assembly OJZM01 (sample SAMN04436715, study PRJEB24849) | human gut metagenome | biome: human gut; feature: NICU; material: stool | host: Homo sapiens | place: USA: Saint Louis, MO | collected 2010-09-09 | reverse complement strand
ATAAGTTTCTGTGATAAAAACACTCCAAATTTTCAAAAATAAAAAAGACTTTTATTAGATAAGTATTTTTCCCTATAAGTACAGTAACTTTATTTTTTTTAAAACCATATCATTTAAGTGCGTAAAATTACGCACTTGAAAACAGAAAAATATGTTGATATATAAGTGTTTCAAAGGATATAATTGTCTCGAAAAGGAGGGATATCAGATGGAAAAAATAACTTATAATAAGAAAAAGAAATCAAATCCATTTTTTTCCGATGATCTAAATAAGTTAGGTTATGAAATGAGCGAAATGGAAGAAAGGTTTCTAACTTGTCTATATGATTTCTGCAAAGATAGGATGGTCATAGTATTATTTCAAAACAAGTTGATAATTAAGTTTGATCGAGAGATAAGCTTTTATGCTGGGAAACGAAAGCGTACTGGTCCAGCTCTATCGATTGAAAATCATGAAAAGATTTTGGTAGGGGCGTATACGAGGATTAAGGCTCCTAGTGGTAAGTTAGTACCTAATACAAAATTTAAGTTGGATTCATTGGTGAAAATTTCTATATTCGAAGAGATTGATTTCAAACTTTATAGTAAGGGGGGAGATACACATGCCGAAGAAGAAGAGTAATAAAACGGATAGATCTGCTCCTCCAAATCTAAAAACAGATAATCCTAAAATCATTGAAACAATAGAAGAAAAGAAAATAAGATGGAGTAATTTTTTTAATAAAAAACTGTCAGTTGAATATACTGAGCAGGACTGTGAGGATACTTTTTTCATTGTTCCAAATCAAATATTTGAAAATAGAAAAATGAAAATAATAGAATTGTTATCTGATAACACTGATGAAATCGCAGTTTTGATGGCTATCTGTTCTAAGAAGTTAATAGCGGATTACACAGCTGGTAAACTCGAAACAAATCTTTTCTCTATAGATGATATCACGCTACTAGTATACGGTAATAAAAGTCAAAGATCTGAACTAAACGGCTATAAAAAAGAAACATTACAAGCAATAGAAAATCTAAACAATTTAGAGTTCATCAAAATAGATTTTTTATCTTCTTTAGGTTTGTATAAAGCAACAATTGATTTTAAAAATGATGATGAGAAAGTTAGCTTTACCAAAATTTGGTATAATGATTTTTTTAAAATTATGAATTTGACAAATCATAAAAGTAAACGAATCTCACTCCTCTTAGTGTATTTAGCTATTGCGTATAGGATATTTGAAACTGATAATAGCAATTATCGAGCTACTGATTCACTTGGTTCAATAGCTAATGCAATGAATCTATCTAGCACGACAGTTTCAAACAGACTAAGGGAATTGGAAAACGAAAATATACTCATTTCAGTGTCTGTTGTTTGCCCTTCAGATAAGTATATAGAACAGCGATGCACATCCTTATTTAGACATAGGAATAAATTTGTAGATAGGTTGAAGGAATCTTTGAGTAGAAAAGAGTTTATTGATGTTGTTCGGCCTAGACCCCAACCTGAATACGTTTCAAAAATCAATGATGACTTATTCCCAGATACAATTGAAGAATTGATTTCTTCCTTAGCCGCATAATCTTCGTACTCTTCTTTCTAAGTACCCTTCTTTAAGTACCTCTGATTACTATTGAAAAATATTAGATTGTATTAAATGAATAGTTAGGCTAAGAAAATAATTGATAGATATGGAAATTAAAAAATAGGGATGGATAAATAAATGACAAATACAAGTTTAATTGAAGAAAGTGTATGTGATCAATGTGGACAAGCAATCGATCATGATGAAATATATTTTACAAATAAAATAAAAAGTTGGCATCGTTCTTGTCTTGAAAAATTTGAGGAAAATAATAGAATAAAGCAGTTTTTAAATGAAGATAGTGATGTTGATATTGAAGATTGTGCAATTTATTTGATAGAAAATGTGTTGGATACTTATCATGGGAAATTTATCGAAGGATCGAAACTTTATAATAGTTTGCTGGGAAAATTGCGAGGCATTATTGATAATAAACAGTTTGTTAGTAAAAAAGAGTGGCAAGATGTTGAAAGCAAAAGTAATAAAATAAGATTCTTTTTTGAGTGTATAGTTGAAAAAAAAGCAATACTTCGTGGAAAAATGAATGAAAGATATATATTGAATAGTTTTGACTCAGCAAGTTTTGCTATGAACGTATTAGTGAAATCACTTAAAGGGTATTATGATGACCGTGAAAATGAACTAAAGAGACGAAAACGAGAAGAAGAAAGATTTAACAGCATAGAATGTAAGGAAGTGCCACGAGCGCCTTATCATAAAAAAGGGGGATCTGCTTTCAAAAAGAGTGCTGCTTGGTTAGAAATATTTTCTGAAAGTAAAGAAGAAAGTGAAGAAAAGGCAGAAATTGCTGTATTATATGAAGATCGCGAAACAAATAATGTGGCATAACCAAAATGTCCAGAAAATGACCATTTTCTGGACATTTCGTTTATCTGCTCAAATAATAGTATTTCTTATGGAAAAAGTGTCCATAAACTTGTAACAAAATCTATGTTCAGTTATACGTTTTTAATTAAGTTATGTTACACTAGGGACATCGAGGAGATGACATAATGAAAATAGGATATGCTAGAGTATCAACTGGATTGCAGAATTTAGATTTACAACTAGATAGTTTAAATAAATTTGGGTGTGAGAAAGTTTTTACAGATCATATTAGCGGAGCAAAAAGCCATCGTCCTGGATTGGAATCTGCTTTAGATTTTGCTCGCAGTGGGGATGAGATAGTTGTCTGGCGGTTAGATAGATTGGGTAGGAATATGGAAGATCTGATTACTTTGGTAAATAGAATGAATGAACGGGGCATAAGTTTCCATAGCCTTCAAGAGTCAATTACGATGGATAAATCAAGCTCTACGGGTCAGTTAATGTTTCACCTTTTCGCAGCATTTGCTGAGTTTGAGCGAAACCTTATCTTGGAAAGATCTGCTGCTGGACGTGCCGCTGCCAGGGCAAGAGGAAGAGTGGGTGGACGACCTGAAAAGTTAACTGGAAAGGATTTAGAGTTATTAAAAACCCTAGTTGACAACGGAACACCAATAAAAACGATAGCTGAAAAATGGGATGTATCACGTACAACAATTTATCGTTATTTGTCTAAGCTTGAATGAGTTCAGTGATTATCAGCAATTGAAAGTTATCTTTAAAAATAGTGTAGTTTCCTGATTATTTAAACGTAACTTTATATCCGTTGAATAGAAGCAAGGAAGCATTGAGGAGGAGAATTGTGTTCGAAAGGCCTATCTACTTAGATAAGATGTTACAGTTCAAAGATTCTGATGACATCAAAATTTTGACTGGGGTTCGTGGTTCGGGAAAATCATCCTTAATGAAGCTATATAAAATACACTTAATCAATGAAGGGATACCAGATAGAAATATTGTTTACATGAACTTTGAAAGTTATGACTATCAATCTATCAACAATGAAGAAAAGTTAAGAACCGCTTTAAATAAATTGCACCTTCAAATCCAAGATAGAATCTATTGGTTGCTTGATGAAATACAATTAGTAACCGGCTGGCAACGGGTGATAAATGATTTAAAGGCCGATTATGATTGTGATGTTATGGTAGCTGGATCAAATGCTGATATCCTTTCAGACGAATTACATGGTGGCTGTAGTGAGATTTCAGTCTATCCTTTGTCGTTCAAAGAATTTTTACAAGTGAAACAGCTGTCATCAGATTCAAGGCTCATCGATGAAGCTTATGATGAATTTGAGAAGTATGATGGGATGCCAGCAGCCTTGCTAACACATGAAGAATCAAAAGATATAACCCTTCAAGGAATATTTGCTAGTAGTGTTTTAAGAGATGTCATTTATAAATCGTTCATAAAAGATTCAGCGTCATTAAAAGGTGTTATTAGTTTTTTAGTAACGAATATTGGGTCATTTTTGAATGCATCTAAAATCTCGAATACTTTGAATGATAGAGGAGTCGTAACTTCTGTCCCTACAGTAAGTCGATACCTAAATCTCTTGAAAACAAGCTATCTGTTTGATAAAGCAAAGAAATATGATATTGAGAATCATGAATATTTAAAAACAAATAGCAAGTATTTCATGGTTGATTCTGGTTTGAGTAGAAGCATGATTGGTCGAGATACTGATAACACTTGTACCATGGAAAACATTGTATATATGGAATTAAAGCGACGAGGCTATCATGTTGATATTGGATATTTTGATAATAGAGAAATAGGATTTATTGCTAAACAACTAGATAAGACTGTATATGCTAAGGTCGTTTTTGATTTGTCAGAGGCTATTGATGCAACGGAGGATTTCAATAAAATTACTGATAGTTGTAAGAAGATATTGGTTAGTAGCTATTATCAAGAAATGAAACAAGTGAATGTTATCGAGATTAAATATATCGTTGACTGGTTATTAGAATAAATTATCAAGTAGCTTGTCCTATTGTGGAAGTAAGCTAATTTGAAGAAGCATAAAATAAACAGTGATAAAGTGATAGTTCCTTTTAGTGAGAAAGAAAATAGGGAACTACCACTTTTTATTTTGGTCATTTATCGGTTAATAATAGGTATTTGGAGTCTTCATTGTCAGAGGTAAGTTGTATTTAAACTGGATAATATACATATCGATTCTAGTGGGGGAGTTTTTATTATTTTACTGGAGATTTATAAAATCCACATTTTATAAATGGTAATTTGTTATTTAAACTAGTCGTAGCGTTGACTTGCTTATTGTTTTATATAGGTTTTTGTTAAAAATATATTTACTATAATTGTTATCTATATTATTCTTTAAATGTGCTAGCATGATTTTACCTAAAAAGAAAATAATTCGTATGAATAGTCTTCAGAAAAATGGGGGGATGATTTTCTCGAAAAGGCTCATTTTTTTATGCCAAGAATTAGGAAGTTGGTTTATTCACTCGCAATAAAAATTTACTGGAGTTATGAGTAGTACAAGAAATTGAAGTAGTAGATATCAGTAAGAAAGGTAGAAAGGAAAAACTAGCCATTGTGGTTCCTGATGAATTAATTAAAACGGTTACCAAAAGGATCCCCAATAAAGCTGGATCAAAACTTTCGATATGATGGTAAAACCTATGCAAATTGATTATGTATCTGATTTACATTTAAGCCATTACGTTTCGCTAAAAAAGAATCCGCAGAAGCAGTCTGATCAAGTCCAAGTATTTATTGAGAAATACTTTATTTCTAATTCCAAGGGTCAAGTATTAGTCCTAGCAGGAGATTATTCGGAGTACAACTTGCAAACTATTACGATGATTGAAACTTTTGCCTTGTATTATCGGCATGTATTGGTTGTCTTTGGAAACCATGATCATTATCTTACATCACAGTCGCAAAGGAAAAAGTATGATTACTGCTCAGAGAATCGCTTGTTAGAAATACAGAATCATTTTAGTGAAATTGATAATGTTCATATTCTTCATAATCAAGTCATTACAATTGATAACGTAAAATTCGCTGGTACGAGATTATGGTACAACTTAACTTTACCAAAGAGCTTTGAGTTTTATAAAAATCAAAGTAATGACAGCCAATTTATTTTTTCTTGTCGGGATAATTCTACATCTGTTTGGAAGGAATATCATAATCAAGATTTGTCTTTCTATAATTCATTAGTTGATATTGATGTCATGGTTAGTCATATTCCTCCAGTTCAACCTATAAAGAGTTTATTCCCATTTAATGAATGTTACGTTTCTTCAGTAAATGATTTTAAAGCGAAACGATGGATCTGTGGTCATCAACATTTAGTTGATAGTTTTGAAAATGAGGGAATTGTTTTTTATATGAATGCGATTGGCTATCCTTGGGAGGATAACGAACTATCTATTCAATCATTTACTGTCAAAGCTGACGATTAAGGATAAAAATGAACCAAAATATACAAGAAAACTGATGATATTAGCAACAAGCAACAAAGGACTTAGCGAAATATTTGTATTTAAAGCAAGAAGAGCTATAAGAAATTACTATATTAAAGTTATAGGAGCTACTTAAAATGAATCGTACAGACATCTTAAATAACTTTGTCTATGATACAAGAGGAAATGAATTTAAAGAAATTTCAGAAATAAAAATGCGTGAAATTTTGGAAGACTACTATTTTACAGGAGAAACAATTAAAAAGATTATTGAAGAAAATCAGCTGAGAATAAAAAGCAGTGAGCTGTATAAAAAATTTCCCAAACTAGCTAATGAGGCTATGTGTAAGTATGATCAACAAAAAATGTATTTAACTTTGCCAAGCAGAGAAAATTTTAAATATTTTTCAATTGATGCAGAAAAATTTGAATGCTCAGAATGTGGTCACCGTAACGTAGTTGGATGCATGTGTAGAAACTGTCAGGATAATTATCGAATGAAAATAAAGCAGGCGTACTCTTTAGAAGCAAAAGTAAGTTTAGAATCCTGTTGTCTGAAGGACAGGCTGGCTCTGGCGACATTATTACAATATACATTTACAAACTCTTGTAGAGAGGAGATTGGTCCATATAATAAATATTTAGAAGTTTCAAGTTCTCCCTTCTTTGATGAGAGAAAGGAACTTGAACGTCTGACAACAAAAGGGATTATTGGCGTATCTCCTAGCAGTGATTTGTCTTCCTTTCCTATAGATGATCAGTTTCCAAAGCGATATTATCCAGGTAGGGTGAAGTATAAACTGAACTTAGCGATTGGAGACGAGGATTATCTATTTAGTTCTTTGAAGTACTTTTCAAATACTATTTTATTAGACGATCAAGAAAGAAATGATGTTTGGCGATATATTGTGATAAATGAGTTGATTGGATTAACAGAACATCAGATGGATGAATTTGATTTTTTCTACAAACATAAGAATGATAAAGACAAATTATTTAATCTATTTAACAGATTAGTAGAGATTCTTATTCCTGGCCAAATATATGCGATGATTTGGCTTGGAGCAAGACAAGCATATGTTTCAAGAAAAAAAGATGCTTGGAAAAATTACAAATATCATCATGTTGATTTTATTATTGCTAATATAGAGCGGTCTATTAGGTATCGTTTTGATACTAATAAAGAAATTGAAATTTACAATTATCCACATGAAATTGAACCCAAGTTATATACCAAAATATATTTTGATCAAATTCTATCGATGCCTGATTGGTTTTCTAGAAAAGTTCCTAGTGTTGATGTAGGAGGCAGTTAATGGAGTCTATTGGTACAAAAATGTATGGTTCGTTAACAGGAGAATTAAATAATCAAATTATTAAATATCTTAAAGAGCAGTATATGGGAGATTTTTCAATAGAGGGGATTGCTAAACGAGTAGCTGATTTTAAAAAAGTTATTGAATCAGCAAATGAATCTGATGTCAGTATTGATAAGTGTAAGTTAATTATCAGTAGGGAAATAGATGACTTTGAAGAATCTAACGTTTATTGGCATATTTCTCTCATAGATGAAAATGATGATATGTATGCAATAGATTTTATTCCACTCATTGAACTATTGAATTACCCTGTTGAAGGATATCAAGAAAATGTAGCGCTTATTGGGGATGTAATCTGGGAATTAACCTTTGATGGATGGATAGTGGAGGAGCAACAAAAACGAATATCTGAGATGAAAAAACGGTTTGAGGAGTAGTGTAAACTCATTTTAGTTAAATAGACAAGTATTTCTAAAAAGAAATTTACACCTAGTTAGCAATACTACCTACTTTCTATTTTGAAGGGGTTGTTGCACCAGTGCTGAAGTGATAATATTCTTTATATAATAGAAGAAAAAAATCACAGGTAAAGCTGACCGTATTGCTAAATACAACCAATTACTACGTATCGAAGACCAACTTGGTGAAGTTGCAGAATACAAAGGTTTGAAATCTTTCTACAACTTAAAAAACAAATAATTCTTTTCTAATGAAGATACATGATCGACTATTGAAAGATAGTCGAGTATGATCACTTAGTTAAGTAATCGAACTCTCTACTTGCTGAAATATCAGCAGGTAGAGAGTTTTTTTGCAACTAGCTTCTGTATATGATGTTTACAAAGAATGGTACAAGAAAAGATCATCCTTGAAAAAGGAAAGCTAACAATAACTAGCATCATATAAGAGCTTTTAAGGATAGAACAGTAGAATAGGAATCTATGGGCAAGTCCTCTCGTATAAATAAAATAGGAGGGAAGTAGCAGCATATTTTTCATAAAGTGGCTCTCTTTCTTCATTTTTACTTTGGTTGCTCCTATTTGAAAATTCGAGCACACTCAAATACAATAAAAAGAAATGGCAAGGGAGAGGATTAGATGAAAAAAGAAGAAAAAATCGCGATTTTACAAGAGATTATCCGAATTAAATCAGTGAATGGAAACGAAGGTGAAGTAGCAGCCTATTTGAATAAGCTTTTGGCAAAGCATGACATAACAGGAGAGATTGTTTCTTACAGAGATGGTAGAGATAATTTGATTGCTCGTTACCAAAAGGGCCAATCAGGAAAAGTGTTAGGCCTATCTGGGCATATGGATGTCGTGGCGGCTGGTGATGAATCGTCTTGGACCTATGCACCCTTTGCAGCAGAAATCCATGGGAACCGTTTGTACGGACGTGGTGCTACAGATATGAAGAATGGCTTGGCAGCAATGGTGATTGCCATGATCGAACTGAAAGAGTCAGGAAAACCATTTAACGGAACAGTCAAATTATTAGCCACTGTCGGAGAAGAAGTGGGTGAACTAGGTGGGGAACAGCTCACGAAAGCAGGCTATGTAGATGACTTAGATGCCTTGATCATCGGAGAGCCAACCAATTACAGTTTGATGTATACGCACATGGGATCAATCAACTATACAGTCACCTCGCACGGAAAAGAAGCGCATAGCTCTATGCCAGACCAAGGTTATAATGCAATCAATCACCTAAATGAATTCATTACGAAAGCAAATGCTGAAATGAATCACCTCGCTGAAACAATCGAGAATCCTGTCCTAGGAAAAACAATCCATAATGTTACATTGATCAGTGGCGGGAATCAAGTCAACAGCATCCCAAGCCATGCGCAGCTCCAAGGGAACATTCGATCGATTCCAGAATACCCAAATGATAAAATCATTGCATTGCTGCAATCAATCGTCAATGAATTGAATCAAGAGACAGACTATCATTTGGAATTGATGATCGATTACAACAAAATACCTGTCAAAGCTGATCCAGATTCTCCTTTGATTCATTGCATTCAGCAACAATTCAGCCAGCCATTACCTTTAGTTGGAGCGGCAGCAACAACGGATGCAGCCGAATTTACGAAAGCTAACCATTCCTTCGACTTTGTCGTCTTTGGGCCTGGTGTCGTTACTTTGCCTCATCAAGTAGATGAGTATGTTGAAATCGATAATTATTTGGATATGATCGAAAAATATCAAGGAATTATTTTATCCTACTTAGCGTAAGATTTTTTTAATAAATGAAAAAACAGAGCCAGATTAGCATTATTTTGCTAATCCAGCTCTGTTTATTCAGCCTATTTTTCTTTTTGAATATATCAAGCGTTGTGGCAACATAGTGATGACTAATGAAACAACGACGATAGACAAAAAGCGATCAAGGTAGTCTGTACCCGCCTGTACCAAGATCACACTTGTTGTCTGACTTAAACCTAACCCATGTAATAGCTGAACGATCATACTGGATCCTGAGGAGGTGATCCCGCCAAATAACTGAACGGTAATGATCGAAGAAACGATCGTTCCAGGTACCGACAAAATCAAAGCGAGTAATAACAGTTTCAAGCTGTTTTTATCTTTGCCGAGATATCTTGGCAAAATCAATCCAGCAAGCAAGCCTGTGAGAATTTGGATTGGCGAATAATACAGAGAAAAAATATCTGTAGTCACTCCACTTAAAATACCGCTGGACAATCCTGTCAGCATTCCTGGTATGGGACCAAGTAACGCGCCAGCAAAAATCGTTCCAATAGAGTCTAGATAGACTGGCAAACGAAGCCATAAAGCAATCGTTCCTCCAACATAATTGATCCCAATACACAAAGCCATCATTGTAAGTACGCGAGTTGCCATCTTGTTTTTATTCATTTTGTTAGCCCATCTTTAACCTTTCCAAATCTTTCATAATCGTTTCTTCTTGTGCATTTAAAAGAACGGTTAAAAACTTTTGGAAAAAAAGACGAGTATCTACTTTTGTCATAATTTTACTGTTAGCAGATTTCTGCCAAAATTCATAACGATCAACCAATGTTTGTCCGCGACTTATTCCTTGAGTTTCTACAGCAGTGAAGCTTTTAAAGCCTTCACAGATGGACTCATCGATAAAATAAGCAACAGCTAATGGATCATTGATGACACATCCTAAGATTCTTTCTTGTTTCCAGTGAAAGTCAAAATAAAAACGAGTGATCGCTTTTAGATACTCTCCCTCTTCAGGATTCATTTGGCAGCAATATTCAAGGATAGTCGGTGTCAAGACGATTTCTCTTGTCACATCTAACCCAACCATTTCTATCGGTTGTTTGAGCTTTTCGAATACATAAGAAGCTGCTTCAGGATCACACCAGTAATTGTATTCAGCAACTGGTGAACAGTTACCATGGCTTTTGTAAGTTCCGCCCATTGAGACAAAACGATCCATATGTTTCCCAACAGATGGGCTGTTTTTCAAAGCAGAAGCGATATTGGTCAAAGGCCCCAAAGCAATGACTGATGTATCTGTTTTTTCTTTGAAATAATCAGTCAGAAAATCAACTGCATGGAGCGATTCTGCCTGTTTGGCTAAGACCATCGGGAAATTTGTGTCCCCTAATCCATCCAACCCATGAGTGTCTTGCGCACTAATGAAAGGTTGCTTCAAAGGTTTTTCCATTCCTTGATAAACAGGGATATCTAAACGATCACAGCGCTCCAAACATTTCAGCACATTCTGCGTACCGATATCTACAGGGACATTCCCGCAAACGACGGTAATAGCAACTACTTCGATATCAGGGGATTTGACAGCTAGTGATAAAGCTAAAGTGTCGTCGATCCCTGGATCGCAATCAATAATTACTTTACGCATTATTTCCAATCTCCTTTCTTTAGAGATACTTAGTTTTTTATTCTGGGAAGTTTCCGAACCAGTCCAAGACGAGTGTCTTGTTTATAATGCACGAAATTAGTATACTGGCTTTTATTGTGAATGTAAATGCTCTCTTACAAGTAAATCTATTGAGAAGAACTTTAAGTAAATGATACAATGAAAAAGAAATGGAATTTACGTGTGCCGAAGAAAAAGAATCCTATTGATCGGTATATTGTATAATAAATAGATTATAGTTTGGCAGAAAGCGGCGGGTGTACGATGGTTATTTTTTATTTCATTCTTATTCTGATATTTATAGGAATCAGTTACCATTTTCTTTCTTATTTTTATGCAAAGAAATTAGTAAGAGCGGGGGTACAGAGAGGCTATGACTGGTATGAAGAAACTGGGCACCGCTTGATGGATCCTGCTGCAGTCACGTCAGTAGAAAAAAAGCGACAAAAATTAGAAGAAGAGTGTGAAAGCTTCTGGGAACAAGGAATACCAAAAACGATCAAAAGTTATGACGGGTTGAAACTAGCTGGACAGATGTTACTCCAACCAACTCAGCAGAATAAATGGGTCATTTGTGTACATGATTATCGAAGTACAGGGAAAAGAGATATGTCTCATATAGGTAAAAGATATGCAGAGAAAGGATTCAACGTTCTTATACCCGATTTACGTGCGCATGGAGAAAGTGAAGGAGAAATCATCGGAATGGGATGGCTAGACCGGCTAGATTTAATTGCATGGATCCAACTCATCTTAGATGAACAACCAGATGCATCCATTATTTTGCACGGCGGTTCGATGGGCGCTTCTACGATTATGATGGCAAGTGGTGAAAAGCTTCCATCTGCAGTCAAAGGATTTATCTTAGACAGCGGATATGTTTCTGTTTATGCGGAATTTCGGTATATGTTAAGTAAAATCACGGTCTTTCCTAAAAAAATGATCATGAGATATGCGAATCACTATGCTCAGAAATACGCAGGTTATTCTTTAAAGCAAGCATCAGCTACAAGACAGCTTGGTAGTAACCATTTGCCTTTGTTAGTCATCCATGGTGAAAGAGATCATTTTGTTCCTACAGAAGCAGCATACACGATTCAAAACGCTACGGCAGGGGATAAAGCATTACTGCTTGTTCCAGAAGCAGAACATTTGGAAGCATCGATGAAAGATCCGAAAACCTATTGGACAGTGATTTTTTCATTTATTGAACAAAGAATAACGATGGATTGATTTTCTCTTCCTTTTTGTAAGCAACACGAGGATAAATAATTGTTTATAGACCATGAGACTGTTAAAATAAGGTAGGAATAAAAAAATATCAGTTATTTGAGGAGTGCGGCATATGGAAATCAAAGAGGAAAAAAATCGTCTTGCTTTATTCAATGATGAGCAACAAGAAATCGGAGAAATGACATGGTCGGATGCGGGGCCAGACATCATGATCATTGACCATACATTTGTCGATCCAGCATATCGTGGTCAAAAATTAGCTGAAAAGCTAGTGTATACTGGAGTAGAACTAGCAAGACGAGAGGGGAAAAAGATTATCCATTTATGCCCTTACGCAAAAAAAGAGTTTGAGAAGAAACCAGAGTATCATGACGTCTTACGCCAATCATAATAATAACAGCTGAAAGATTTGCACTTTCAGCTGTTTTTCCATTTATATAGAGTTGTCACGGAGTTTTATCTATGATAAAGTTAAAGAGACGATATCTTTTGGGAAGGAGGCTGCTATATGTATAATTTAATTTTGGGAATCGTGATCGTTTTATCGATTGTTATGGTCATTGCGATTATGATGCAGCCAAGCAAGCAAAATAGTGCAGCGAGTGCATTTACCGGCGGTGCGGATCAACTATTCGGCAAACAAAAAGCTCGCGGCTTTGAAGCTGTCATGCAGCGATCAACTGCAGTCATGGGAGCTGTCTGGATGATCTTATTATTTGTCCTAGCATTTTTATCTTCGAAGTAGTCGAATAAGCCTCTCGCACAACGGCGGGCGGCTTTTTTTATTGCAAAGAGAACGCTTAAGAAGAAGTTATGAAAGAAACTATGGTAAAATGAGGCGAAAGAGGTGAAACGAGTGAAACAATTACCAAAACCCCTTTATGCAAAACATGGAAAACGAGCAGTTTTGCTGCTTCATGCGTACTCAGGAAGTCCAAATGATGTCCGGATGCTCGCACGGTTTTTAGAAAAAGCAGATTATACAGTCTATGCGCCGCTATTTAAAGGACATGGAACGATGGAGCCATATGATATCTTGCAAGAAAAAGCAGAAAGCTGGTGGGCAGATACTAAAAAAGCTATCCATTTTTTACAGTCTGAACAGTTTTCTGATATTGCCGTATTGGGATTATCGATGGGTGGCATCTTTGCTGTACGGGCACTAGAAGAAGAATCAGTAATTGGCGGCGGTTTTTTCTGTTCGCCCCTGTCTCCTGTAGAAACAAACGTGCCTGAAAATTTTGAAAAATATGTACGTCAAGTGCTGAAGATAGCAGGCAAATCAGAAAAAGAAATCAATGAAAAAGCTGTGTCTTACCGCTCGTTAGCTGAACATCAATTAATGGATATACAAGACCAAGCAGCAATCGCAGAAAGTAGACTATCAGATATCCAACAGCCAATATTTTTAGCTCAAGCTGGGAAAGATGAAATGATCGACCCAAATGGTGTATTTGAAACGGCACGCAAATTGAGCCGCCAACGAGTGACACTTCAATGGTATCCTGAAAGCGGTCATGTGATTACAGTTGGCACAGCAAGACGCGAATTAGAAAAAGACGTGTTGGAATTTTTAGAAAAATTACCTTGGAATGAGGAATAAATATGACAAAAGAAACAATAAAAGAGAAAATTCTCTTTTTCATGGAAAGCAGTCGCAAACGTAGTTTTTCTATGGAAGAAATCGCTGAAGGTCTAGGCTTTCAAAAAAGCGATGATTTTAAATTACTAGTACAAACGATTGCTCAAATGGAAAGAGAACAGAGTATCGTTTTCAATAAAAAAGGAAAAGTCAAACTTCCTTTAAAACCGATCTTGGTCGAAGGGACATTTCGGGCAAATGAACGAGGATTTGGATTTGTAACGATTGATCCCGAAGAAGATGATATCTATATCCCGAAAGAAGCGACTGGCTTTGCAATGGATGGGGATACCGTAGCAATTGATATCATGAAGCGAGCAAATACAGATATGGATCGCGGAGCAGAGGGAAAAGTAGTGGAGATTCGAGACCGAGCGACTACTCAGTTAGCCGGAGAATTTGTTGCTTATTCAGACGAAGAGATACAGGAAACGGATCTTTATGGTGTGGTCATCCCGAAAGATAGAAAGCTTAACCAATTCAAAGTGTATGCAGCGGCAGAGGGAGTTCGTCCAGTTGACGGAAGTATTGTATTGATCGAACTGACCCATTACCCTGAAAAAGGGTATGCAACTAGTTTAGAAGGGATAATCAAGCAAGTGATTGGTCATAAGAATGACCCTGGCATGGATATCCTCTCGATTGTCGTGGCTAACGGTATTCCTACAAAATTTCCTGATGATGTGTTATCTGAGGCAGATGAAGTTCCAGACCAGATCAGCGAAAAGGATATTGTTGGACGCAGAGATTTAAGAGATCAGCTCATCGTTACGATTGATGGAGAAGATGCAAAAGATCTAGATGATGCAGTGACGGTCAAAAAATTAGAAAATGGTAATTATTTTCTTGGAGTACACATTGCAGATGTATCTTACTATGTGACGCAAGGCAGTCAACTGGACAGAGAAGCATACGAAAGAGGAACAAGTGTCTATTTGACCGATCGAGTGATTCCGATGATCCCACAACGTTTATCCAATGGTATCTGTTCATTGAATCCCCATGTTCCACGACTCACCATGAGTTGTGAAATGGAGATCGATCCAAATGGACAAGTTGTCTCTCATGAGATTTTTCCAAGTGTGATCCAAACAACAGAACGGATGACCTACACAGCTGTCAATCAAATCTTAGAAGATCAAGATGAAGAAACGATGCAACGTTATGCTCAGCTCGTGCCTATGTTCCAAGAAATGGGTGAATTGCATCGAATCCTTGAAATGATGCGAATCAAACGTGGAGCGATTTCTTTTGAGGATCGTGAAGCGAAGATCCTTGTTGATGCTGAAGGACACCCAAATGATATCCAGCTAAGAAGCAGAGGGATAGGTGAACGCTTGATCGAATCCTTTATGCTTGCTGCCAACGAAACGGTAGCTGAACATTATAATAAATTAAATCTTCCGTTTATTTATCGAATCCATGAACAGCCAAAAGAAGAAAAAATGCAGCGCTTCTTTGATTTTGCTTCAGCTTTGGGCATTCTGGTACGAGGAACGAAAGGAACGATCACACCGAAAGATTTACAGCATGTGATCGAAGGAGTAGAAGATAAACCAGAAGCTGCAGTTATCAATACTATGTTGCTAAGAAGTATGCAACAAGCACGCTATTCAGAAGACAATTTTGGGCATTATGGCTTAGCAGCAGATTACTACACACATTTTACATCTCCTATTCGACGCTATCCCGATCTGATCGTCCATCGGCTGATCCGTTCTTATAGCCAAGATAAAAGTGAAAGCAATCAAAGTTTATGGGCTGAGGAACTTCCTGAAATCGCGGATCATAGTTCTAAGATGGAGCGTCGCGCAGTAGAAACAGAACGTGAAGTAGATGCGATGAAGAAAGCAGAATTCATGATGGACAAAGTGGGAGAAGAATTCGACGGGATCATCAGCTCTGTTGTGAAATTCGGACTGTTTATCGAACTACCGAATACAGTAGAAGGATTGATCCATATCAATGAATTGAAACAAGACTACTTCCATTTTATTGAAAATCATTTAGCGCTTGTAGGTGAAAGAACTGGACTGACTTTTAAAATCGGACAAAAAGTGCGCGTAAAAGTAGTCAAAGCTGATCCAGATGAACGAGCAGTGGATTTTGAACTCGTTTCCGCAGAAGAGGTCACTGCGTTGGAACGTCCAAAAGCACGCAATGGAAAATCTGGAAAACGAGAAGGAAAACAAGCAGGCAAACGCTCAGAAAAAAATGGCAAGAAGAACAAACGATATAGTGATAGTAAGCAAACGTTCGGTAAGAAAAAAGGGAAAAAGCCATTTTACAAAGGTGTCAAAAAGAAGAAAAAGAAAAAATAAAATGAGTTGGAGGAAACAGCTATGCCAAAAGGCGAGGGAAAACTAATTGCACAAAACAAGAAAGCTCGCCATGATTATTCGATCATCGACACGATGGAAGCAGGGATGGTCTTGCAAGGAACGGAGATCAAGTCGATACGAAACAGCCGGATCAATCTGAAAGATGGATTTATTCGCGTCCGCAACGGGGAAGCTTTCTTGCATAATGTTCATATCAGTCCTTATGAACAAGGAAATATTTTTAATCATGATCCGTTGCGCACGAGAAAACTATTATTGCACAAGAAACAAATCGTTCGTCTTGAAAACGAATTGAAAAACACGGGAATCACTGTTGTTCCTTTAAAAGTCTATATTCGTAACGGCTATGCCAAGGTATTGATTGGTCTGGCAAAAGGGAAAAAATCGTATGATAAACGGGAAGATTTGAAACGAAAAGATATCGATCGACAAATTGATCGAACTTTAAAAAATTTCTCTAGATAATTTCATTATCCTTTTTCGCATATTCGGTGCTTTTGCTTTTACTTAATGATAAAATTTGTTAGCATTTAATCTGACAAAACATGATTATCACAGGTTTTTTCTTAGATCAGGAGCACCGTGCATGGGGAAAAATTCGCTTCGTTTTTGACTGAAATAAAAAAGTGTCTAATTTTCATGAAAATGTTTTGAATTTTCCGTTTCATGGTGGTATGATACCGTGTGGTTAGAAACCGATTGGAAAAAACCAGATACGCACATGAATTGATTTTATGTGAATTTCGGGGAAAAGAGGTGAAATGGATTGGATGAACGCTCGCTAACGTTCCACATTGGACCAATTTGGTTTGATGGTACAGTTTGTATAATGGTGTTACTGACCTGTTTGATTGTTTTCTTCTTAGCTTACTTTTTTACAAGAAATCTTAAGTTGAAACCAACAGGCAAACAAAATGCGATAGAATGGGTCATTGATTTTAGTCGAGGAATCGTAACAGATAATCTGCCTAGAAAAGAATTGAGCAATTTCCATTTGTTGGCATTTACATTGTTTTTATTTGTTTTTGTTGCAAACAACATCGGTTTAGTAACAAAAATCGTCTTACCTAACGAAACAACACTTTGGAAAAGCCCGACAGCAGACCCGTTTGTTACTTTAACTTTGGCATTTATAATGATCTTACTTACTCACTTATTCGGGGTGAAAAAGTTAGGCTTCAAAGGATATTTCGTAAATTCGTTCTTGAAACCCTATAGTTTTATGTTTCCGATGAAACTGATTGAAGAATTTACAAACTTATTAACACTTGCTTTACGTCTTTATGGGAATATTTATGCGGGGGAAGTTTTGCTAACCTTGATTGCAAAAATGATGACAAGCTTAGGCTGGTTCTCATTACCATTAGCAATTCCATTAGAGATGGTCTGGATCGCGTTCTCCTTGTTTATTGGGAGCATCCAAGCATTTGTCTTTGTCACTTTGTCAATGGTTTATATGAGCCATAAGATTGAAGTAGAAGAATAATACTCGGTTAAAAAACAAACTACTATTTATCTATTTTAGGAGGAAAACAATTATGAATTATATCGCAGCAGCAATCGCAATCATGGGAGCAGCAATCGGAGCCGGTTATGGTAACGGTCAAGTTATCTCTAAAACAATCGAATCAATGGCTCGCCAACCTGAAATGTCTGGTCAATTCCGTACAACAATGTTTATCGGGGTAGCTCTAGTTGAAGCTGTTCCTATCTTAGGGGTAGTTATCGCCTTGATTCTAGTTTTTGCCGTTTAATTGAATCAGTATTAAGGCAGAAACAACATCGTTTGTTACTGCTTTTTTACATGGAAACTAGAAATACTCCAAAGAAAGGAAGGCTCGCCTATGCTGAATCAATTGGCAATTGCAGAAGTTGGCAATGCGATGTTAGGTAATATCATCGTTGTCAGCGGCTCATTTTTGATACTACTGGCTCTCTTGAAGCACTTTGCTTGGGGACCAATCAGCGATATTTTGAAAAAACGTGAAGACAAGATCGCCAATGATTTAGATTCTGCAGAACAATCTCGCATCAACTCAGCGAAAATGGAACAAGAACGCGAACAACAATTGTTAGCCTCTCGTTCTGATGCAGCTGATATCATCAAAAATGCGAAAGAAAGTGGAGAATTAAGCCGCCAAAATATTTTGAAGGATGCTCAAGAAGAAGCAGCTCGTCTAAAAAGCAAAGCCCAAGCTGATATCACTGTAGAACGTGATTCAGCGCTGAACTCTGTAAAAGACGACGTTGCAGAACTCTCTCTTCAAATCGCGGAAAAAATCTTGAACAAAGAATTATCTCCAGAAATGCATGAATCATTAATCAATCAATACATTGAAGGTCTAGGTTCTTCAAATGAAACTAGATAAATATACAGTAGGAAGACGTTACGGGAAAGCTTTATTTGAACTGGCGATCGATTCAAATCAAGCAGAAGAAATCTATCAAGATCTCGTAAGTTTACGTCAAATCTATGAACAAGTACCTGGATTAGGGAATATGTTAAGTGATGTTCGTCTAGAACCTCATGAAAAACGAGAAATCATGGACAAGCTTGTCAGCGGTTATGATGGAATCGTTAAAAACTTTTTAGAAGTTGTTTATGAGTATAACCGAATGGATGACCTTTTGTTCATGATTGAAGAATATGAACGTCGATATGATGAACATCAAGGGTTACTATTGGGAAGTGTCACAACAGCAGTCCCACTTTCAGACGAACAACGAATACAATTAGAAAAGAATGTTGCAAAAACAATGGACTATCAATCAGTTGAATTAAAACAAATCGTTGATTCTTCTATTATTGGTGGCGCGATTGTTGAAGCCAACCATCGAGTAATCGACGGAAGCATTCGCACGCAATTAGAAAAAATGCGTAATCAATTAAACAGATAGTACAAAGAGGTAGGTGAATCGAATGGCCATCAAAGCAGAAGAAATTAGTGCCTTGATTAAAGAACAAATTGAAAATTATCAAAACGTGCTTTCAGTCGAAGAAATCGGTACCGTAACTTATGTAGGTGACGGGATCGCTCGTGCACATGGTTTAGAAAACGCGATGAGTGGTGAGTTGCTTGAATTTTCAAATGGCTCATACGGAATGGCGCAAAACTTAGAATCAAATGATGTAGGTATCATTATCCTTGGCGATTTCGAGTCCATTCGTGAAGGAGATAAAGTAAAACGAACAGGAAAGATCATGGAAGTTCCAGTTGGAGAGGCCTTGATCGGACGGGTAGTTAATCCGCTAGGTCAGCCAATCGACGGACTAGGTGAAATCGTTACTGACAAAGCTCGTCCAGTAGAAGCAATGGCACCAGGTGTTATGCAACGTAAATCTGTTAACGAACCAATGCAAACAGGGCTAAAAGCGATCGACGCCCTTGTGCCAATCGGACGCGGACAACGTGAATTAGTCATCGGTGACCGTAAAACAGGGAAAACTTCTATTGCGATCGATACGATCATCAACCAAAAAGGTCAAGATATGATCTGTATCTATGTAGCAATCGGACAAAAAGATTCTACAGTTCGTACACAAGTTGAAACATTGAAAAAATATGGCGCAATGGATTACACAATCGTTGTGAATGCCGGTGCGTCTCAACCAGCGCCGTTGCTTTATATCGCACCATATGCTGGTACTGCAATGGGTGAAGAGTTCATGTACAACGGTAAACATGTCTTGATCATTTTTGATGATCTTTCAAAACAAGCTGTTGCTTATCGTGAACTTTCCTTGCTACTTCGCCGTCCACCAGGTCGTGAAGCTTATCCAGGGGATGTTTTCTACTTACACTCACGCTTATTGGAACGTGCAGCAAAATTAAGTGATGATTTAGGTGGCGGTTCAATGACTGCCTTACCATTTGTTGAAACACAAGCTGGAGATATCTCTGCTTATATCCCAACAAACGTTATTTCGATCACTGATGGACAAATCTTCTTAGAAAGCGACTTGTTCTACGCAGGTACTCGTCCAGCGGTTGATGCCGGACTATCTGTATCTCGTGTAGGGGGTTCTGCGCAAATCAAAGCAATGAAAAAAGTTGCTGGGACTTTACGCCTAGACTTAGCAAGTTACCGTGAATTAGAAGCATTTACACAATTCGGTTCTGACTTGGATGCAGCAACACAAGCAAAACTAAATCGTGGACGCCGTACAGTAGAAATCTTGAAACAAAAATTGCATGCACCGCTAGCTGTTGAAAAACAAGTAGTGATTTTGTATGCTTTGACACATGGATTCTTAGATAGTATCCCTGTAGACAGTATTTTAGACTTCGAACATGAATTATTCGAATATCTGGATACCAATCATTCAGATATCTTTGAAACAATCCGTACAACAAAAGATCTTCCAGAAGAAGAAGCGTTGAACAGTGCGATTCAGGAATATAAAGACATGTTCTTAGCTACAAAAGGAAGTAATTCCTCTACAGAAGATAAATTGAAATCCATTCAAAATGCATAGTGAGGTGAGATGAATGGGTGCTTCATTAAATGAAATCAAGACACGTATCGCTTCAACGAAAAAAACGAGCCAAATCACGCGGGCAATGCAGATGGTGTCTGCTTCTAAGTTGACAAAATCTGAAGCTTCTTCACAGAAGTTTCAGGTTTATGCAACAAAAGTAAGAGAAATCGTTACGCATTTGACTGCTACTCAGTTAAATGATATTGCCTCAGAAAATCCTAGAGGGGATATCAATTACAACAGCATGCTGCTCAGCCGTCCTGTTAAGAAAACTGGTTATATCGTCATCACTGCAGATGGCGGTTTAGTCGGTGGATATAACAGCTCGATATTGAAACAAACGATGTCTATTTTAGAAGAAGACCACCAATCACCCGATGATTACGTGATGATCGCAATTGGCGGAACTGGTGCAGACTTCTTTAAAGCACGCGGTATCAATCTAGCATATGAGCTGCGCAATCTATCTGATCAGCCAAGCTTTGATGAAGTCCGCAAAATCGTAAATATGGCAACAACTATGTTCCAAAACGAAGTATTCGATGAATTATACGTATGTTATAACCATCATATCAATTCGCTAACTAGTCAGTTTCGTGTAGAAAAAATGCTGCCAATCTCAGACTTAGATCCAGAAGAAGCAACTACTTTCGAACAAGAATATATTTTTGAACCTTCAAAAGAAGAAATCTTGTCTCAGTTATTGCCTCAGTATGCTGAAAGTTTGATCTACGGTGCGATCGTTGACGCCAAAACAGCAGAACATGCTGCTGGTATGACAGCAATGAAAACAGCAACTGATAATGCTGCTAATATCATTGATGAGCTGACGGTTTCTTATAACCGTGCAAGACAAGGGGCTATTACCCAAGAAATTACCGAAATTGTTGCCGGAGCTTCGGCACTAGAATAGTATTGAGATTGGAGGAAAAAAGATGAGTTCAGGCAAGATTGTTCAAGTAATCGGTCCCGTTGTCGACGTGGAATTTTCTTTAGACCAATCCTTACCAGATATCAACAACGCATTAGTTGTTTATAAAAATGACGAAAATAAATCAAAAGTTGTTCTTGAAGCAGCGTTAGAATTAGGGGACGGAGTGATCCGGACCATTGCGATGGAATCAACAGATGGTTTACAAAGAGGAATGGAAGTCATTGATACAGGCAAAGCAATCTCTGTTCCTGTAGGTAAAGAAACATTAGGTCGCGTATTCAACGTACTAGGAGATACGATCGATTTAGAAACACCTTTCCCAGAAGATGCGGAAAGAAGCGAAATTCATAAAAAAGCACCAGCCTTTGACGAATTAAGTACAAGTACAGAAATTTTGGAAACAGGGATCAAAGTTATCGATTTGCTTGCCCCATATTTAAAAGGTGGGAAAGTCGGACTATTCGGTGGTGCCGGTGTTGGTAAAACCGTACTGATCCAAGAACTGATCCATAATATCGCCCAAGAACATGGTGGTATTTCTGTATTTACCGGTGTAGGTGAACGTACTCGTGAAGGTAATGACTTGTATTATGAAATGAAAGATTCAGGAGTTATCGAAAAAACAGCCATGGTGTTCGGACAAATGAACGAACCACCAGGTGCACGTATGCGTGTTGCTTTGACTGGTTTGACGATTGCGGAATATTTCCGTGATGTAGAAGGTCAAGATGTACTGTTGTTTATCGACAACATTTTCCGTTTCACTCAAGCTGGATCTGAAGTATCAGCCTTGTTAGGACGGATGCCTTCTGCGGTTGGTTATCAACCAACATTGGCAACAGAAATGGGTCAATTGCAAGAACGTATCACATCTACGAAAAAAGGTTCGATCACATCGATCCAAGCAATCTATGTGCCAGCCGATGACTACACTGACCCGGCGCCGGCAACAGCATTCGCCCATTTGGATGCGACAACCAACTTGGAACGTAAATTAACAGAACAAGGGATTTATCCAGCGGTAGATCCATTGGCTTCTTCTTCAAGTGCTTTAGCACCTGAAATCGTGGGAGAAGAACATTATAAAGTAGCAACAGAAGTCCAACACGTATTGCAACGATATCGTGAATTACAAGATATCATTGCTATCTTAGGTATGGATGAATTATCCGATCAAGAAAAAGTGTTAGTTTCTCGTGCCCGCAGAGTCCAATTCTTCTTGTCACAAAACTTTAACGTGGCTGAACAATTTACTGGTCTTCCAGGTTCATATGTCCCTGTAGAAGAAACAGTGAAAGGATTCCGCGAAATCTTGGAAGGCAAATACGATGATCTTCCTGAAGAAGCTTTCCGAAGTGTTGGCCGAATCGAAGACGTCGTAGAAAAAGCGAAAACACTAGGCTACTAGAAAGGGGTGCCCCATGGATCAATATTTAACAGTAAATGTGGTAACTCCTGCCGGTTTGGTCTATGATCACCATGCAGCTATCGTCGTTGCACGTACGACAGCTGGTGAGCTTGGGATTTTGCCTAAACATGCACCAATCATCGTTCCATTGACGATTGATGAAGTTCGTGTAAAACGAACAGATTCAGATACCCACGTCGATTGGATCGCTGTTAATGGCGGAATCATGGAAGTTCGTGATAATGTTGTTTCAATCGTTGCTGATAGTGCGGAACGTGAACGTGATATCGATGTATCTCGTGCGGAACGTGCAAAACAACGCGCAGAACGCCAAATCGAAGAAGCAAAAGCAAAACAAGATACGAACGAATTGAAACGGGCAACTGTTGCGTTGCACCGAGCAATCAATCGTATCAAAGTATCTAAGCACTCATAAAATGAGATGCGGATGTTTATCCGTGTTTAAGAACAGTAAAAAGAGGTTATGACAGAAGTGGTCAGCTTCAAGACATAAGAAGGAATTTACGAAAATTGCTTCTCAAATTTTTGTGAAATCTCAGCTTATTTTTCGAAGAAGCTACTTCTGGAACACCGTATATCAGAGGTTGTGAAATCAGCGTTTTGTCCTGAGTATTAGAGAAACAAATGGAAAATAGTTCCTCATATTTTGCCGTTTTTTGAGCTAATACCGAGGGTCAGATGATTGAACACCGTTTATTTGGAAAAAGGGACTGCGACAAGACTTTTGTCTCAGTCCCTTTTTTTGCATATTTTTAGCATTTATTTCCTAAAAAATGTAAGGGGATTCCTATATTTTTAAGTATACTTGTTTTTCCTTTTATACATTTTATGGTATTATCATTTTATTAGTTATTATAAAACAATCGTTAGAAAGGACGTCATTATGCAAGTATACGGAATTGATGCGGTGCTTCGAATTGTGAGTCATTTGGCGTTTATCTACTTAGCCTTCTGGTCTTTACGTTCGTTACGCATTGAAACTTTTTTCAGACCAATGCATAATACGCAAATTAGAATGGCAATCGTACTTTTTTCAATTTTTTTAGGGTACACTGCAAGTAATTTTTTCTTAGAAGTTATCGCTTTATGCCGAAATCTTTTCGTTAGCCTGTAAATTTTAAAAAAAGGTACTATTTTAAAAGCAAGGATGTTATAATAGAAAAGATTTTGAGTAAGTGTATGCTCATTGGAATTTTTTGGAGGGAACAACATGGAAGAGATCATCGTAAGAGGTGGCAATCAATTAAATGGAACAGTAAGAATTGAAGGAGCTAAAAATGCTGTTTTGCCTATTTTAGCTGCTAGTTTGTTAGCAGAAGAAGGTATTACGACATTAGACAACGTTCCGATTCTTTCTGATGTCTTCACTATGAATCAAGTGATTCGTCACTTAAACGTAGATGTAGATTTTGATGAACAAAAGAATCAAGTAACAATCGACGCTTCAAGACAATTAGAAATCGAAGCGCCTTATGAGTATGTTAGTCAAATGCGTGCTTCAATCGTTGTGATGGGTCCGCTACTTGCCAGAAATGGACATGCAAAAGTAGCTATGCCTGGTGGATGTGCGATTGGTAAACGACCAATCGATTTGCATTTAAAAGGATTTCAAGCTTTAGGAGCAAAAATTATTCAAAAAAACGGCTATATCGAAGCAATTGCGGATGAATTGATCGGTAACACGATTTATTTAGATTTCCCTAGTGTAGGTGCTACTCAAAATATCATGATGGCTGCCGTAAAAGCAAAAGGAACAACCATCATTGAAAACGTAGCTCGCGAACCAGAAATCGTTGATTTAGCAAACATTTTGAATAAAATGGGCGCTCAAGTCTATGGAGCTGGTACTGAAACAATGCGTATTGAAGGCGTGGATCATTTACATGCAGTCAACCACTCAATCGTACAAGATCGTATCGAAGCAGGTACCTTTATGGTTGCTGCTGCAATGACACAAGGCAATGTGCTGATTGCAGATGCTATCTCTGAACATAACCGCCCATTGATTTCTAAATTGATCGAAATGGGTGCAGAAATCATTGAAGAAGAAGGCGGAGTCCGTGTCATCGGACCAAAACATATCTTACCTACAGATGTAAAAACGATGCCTCATCCTGGTTTCCCTACAGATATGCAAGCTCAAATGACAGCTATCCAATTAGTTGCAGAAGGTACAAGTGTGGTGACTGAAACAGTGTTTGAAAATCGTTTCCAACATTTAGAAGAGATGCGCCGTATGAACGCTCATGTCAAAATCGACGGAAATGTAGCAATCATGGATGGAAACCATGAATTGCAAGGTGCAGAAGTATATGCAACAGACTTGCGGGCAGCAGCAGCATTAGTTTTAGCTGGCTTGAAAGCAAATGGAATCACACGTGTGCGTAACTTGAATTATCTAGACCGTGGATATTATAATTTCCATATCAAACTACAGCAATTAGGTGCAGACGTCGAACGTGTAGACATGGATCAAACTTCTGCTGAAAAAACAGCACAAACGATTGCTTAAGGAAGTGGCTGAATGAGTAACCAACGATATATCTTATTAACTTTGATAAAGATTTTAGTGGTGATCTTATTGCTTATCCTTCTTTTTGTGGCCGGAACGATGATCGGATATGGTGTCATCGGTGGCGGCAATCCATTTAAAGTATTCCAGCCAAGTTTGTGGATTCATATTCGAGACTTTTTTCATTGATAAATAAGAATCACAGTGGTTCTAGTCGATATGAAGTGAGCCATGAAGCAGAACATGATAAAAGAAAACAGAAGGGAACGTTGACGTTAGTCGCGATCCCTTTTTTTAGTAAAAGAAAAGAAGGAATCTAATTGATGAAGAAGATATTGATTTATTTAGTTAGAGGATATCAGCGCTTTATTTCGCCTGCATTTCCACCTAGCTGCCGTTATTACCCAACCTGTTCCAATTATATGATAAAAGCAATTCAAACCCATGGTGCGCTAAAAGGGACGGTAATGGGGACTGCACGGATCTTACGCTGTCATCCTTTTGTCAAAGGCGGTATCGATTATGTACCATTGACATTCCGATTAACGCGAAATAAGAAAGATAAAAAAGAACCAGATTATAAAAAGGTTGTGAAAAATACGGGTAGCACTGAGCGATAAAGAAAAAGAGGAAATTTATTGTCAAAGTAACAACTCCGCAACTACTTATATGGGGGACAAAAAATGATCGAAGAACTAAACAAGAAAGATTTACCATGGTCCTTGTTATTAGATGCAGATCCTGATAAAGAAAAAGTTCAAGTATATGTTTCCAGAGGGAGTGGCTGGATATGGAAAGAAAAAGAAAAAACAATAGGTGTACTGATCTATGTGGCAAGGGAAAAAGAATACGAAATCGTCAATGTAGCAGTAACCCCAACGTATCAAGGAAAGGGGATTGGCGGAAAATTACTTGAGACAGCTTTTCAGAAGCTTTCACAGCTAGCTTCAAACCAAACTCGGATCATTATACGTACTGGCACTACTAGTAGCGCTGCGTTACACCTCTATCAAAAAATGGGCTATGTGGAGATTGGTCGAGTCAAAGACTATTTTATCCATCATTACTCTGAGCCCATTTTTGAAAATGGAGATCAATTAAGGGATCAAGTGATTTTAGCAATTCACTTACCTAAAAATAGCTTTAACTAATAAACTTTCAATTCGAGAAAATGCTTTCAAATGCTAAATAGATACATTACAATAGCTTTAGCAAACAAAAAGGAGAATATTTTTATGGGAATATTAGTTTTTGATTTTGGTGGATCGGCTGTCAAATATGGTTGTTGGGATGGCAAAGAGATTAAAGGTAAGGGACAATTTGCAACGCCTGAATCTTGGGAAGAAATGAAAACGCAATTATTTCAAGTTTATAAAAAAATACTCGTTTCTTTTGAAGTCGAAGGAATTGGAATCAGCTCTCCTGGAGTAGTGAATAATGAGAAACAGGTGATTGAGGGAATCAGTGCGATTCCTTATATTCATGGATTTAATATTTTCCGAGATTTGGAAACTCTGTTTCAACTCCCAGTAACGATTGAAAATGACGCCAACTGTGCCGGAATGGCTGAATTTTATGAAGGTGCTGCCCGTGATTATCAAGATGTTGCTTTTGTTGTGGCAGGAACTGGGATTGGCGGGGCGTTGTTCACGAAAGGACAAATAAATAAAGGGGCACATCTTTACGGTGGAGAATTTGGGTTGATGTTCTTAGATGGCGATAAGACATTCAGTAAACTTGGTACAGCGGTACAGATGGCTTGGCGTTATTGTGAACGCAAAGGTCTCGATAAAAATGCTTATACCGGAAAAGATGTCTTTGAATTAGCAGAAACTGGAGATGCAATAGCAAAAGAAGAAGTTGAGAGTTTTTATACGTATCTTACAAAGGGATTATTCAGTATTCAATTTTCGTTTGATCCAGAAGTGATCGTATTAGGCGGCGGGGTTTCTGCAAAAGAAGGGCTCATTGATGAGATCAAAAGCCGAATGAAGAAGCTGACAGAACAATTCGATCTGCATGATTTCGAACCGCAGATTTTATTATGTGAGTACAGAAACGATGCTAATCTTGTAGGTGCAGCAGCAAACTATCTCGCTGTACGTCAAGGAGAGAATTAAGAGCTTTAGAGAAGGTGCAGCTTGCATAAAAGAAGAGAATGAAATGAATAGGAGATTTTTACCTAAGGAATGTTTTATTTGCTGCAGTATGATAAAATATCTGAGAGGTGAAAATGATGTCAAAAAAAAATAAAGATATTGAAGTGCGTATAGAAGAAGTGAAAAAAGATATCAAAGGTAAGAATTATGAAGTCACTCAGTTATTTATAGGGAAAAAAATGATTGGTGAGATCTTAGCCTATGGGCCAAAAGAATATGAAATTTTCTTTGGTGAAGAAGATTTTGGAAAAGAAAAAAGTCTTGAAAATGCGATAGAAACAGTGATTCGACACTGGAATCTGCACGAATAAAAAAATATCAAAAAAACTTTCAATAAAGGGTTGCAAAAATCTGGAAAATTAGGTATTATAACTAAGTCAGGTTGATACAAACCTTTCGGAGGAGTAGCGAAGTGGCTAAACGCGACGGACTGTAAATCCGTTCCTTAGGGTTCAGTGGTTCGAATCCACTCTCCTCCATTTTATAGGGGCATAGTTTAAAGGTAGAACAGCGGTCTCCAAAACCGTTAGTGTGGGTTCAATTCCTGCTGCCCCTGCCATGGCGAATGTGGCGAAGTGGTTAACGCACCGGATTGTGGCTCCGGCATTCGTGGGTTCGATTCCCATCATTCGCCCTTTTTATTCTTGGGGTATAGCCAAGCGGTAAGGCAAGGGACTTTGACTCCCTCATGCGTTGGTTCGAATCCAGCTACCCCAGTTTCTATAATTTATTCTTTATTTTATAGATTGATAATAGTATAATGGCGGTATAGCCAAGTGGTAAGGCAGAGGTCTGCAAAACCTTCATCACCGGTTCAAATCCGGTTACCGCCTTAGTACTAATAAATCAACTTGCCGGCGTGGCGGAATTGGCAGACGCGCTGGACTCAAAATCCAGTGCCCGTTGAGGGCGTGCCGGTTCGACCCCGGCCGCCGGTATTGACTAAGATGTCTTCATCTTAGTTTTTTATTGAGAAATTAAATAACATCTTTTATGATGGCGAATGTGGCGAAGTGGTTAACGCACCGGATTGTGGCTCCGGCATTCGTGGGTTCGATTCCCATCATTCGCCCTTTTTATTCTTGGGGTATAGCCAAGCGGTAAGGCAAGGGACTTTGACTCCCTCATGCGTTGGTTCGAATCCAGCTACCCCAGTTATTATTTTTAAATTTGCCGGCGTGGCGGAATTGGCAGACGCGCTGGACTCAAAATCCAGTGTCCGTTGAGGACGTGCCGGTTCGACCCCGGCCGCCGGTATAATTATCAATATAGCAACTTTCTTATAGAGAGTTGCTATATTTTTTTTGTTTTTATGTAATTACCTCCAAATCAATTCGATACAAGTATTATCATAAAACGAGTAAAAAAGATATTGATAACGCTTTTATTATGTGTTAAACTATTTTTGTAAATTATGTAGGATGCTACTATTCAATTAGGCACGACCTAAGAAAGGGTTCTTTCTTAGGTCGTTTTTTGTCTTTAAAAATTGTTTGGAGACAAAAATATGTATGAAGGAGTCTGCAAGTTGTTTTGTTTTATCATATAGAGGAGATGAATTAACGGTGTATGTGATGAAAAAGCTGAATCATAATGCTGTATTGATCGATGACGATGGAATAGAAAAAATTGCGATGGGGAAAGGGATTGGCTTTTCTGCTAAAGTGAGTAAGCCATTTGATGTTGAGGATGCTGACAAATTATTTGTATTAGATTCTAAAGAAAAGATCAAACGATTCAGTGAGATAGTCTCGCAGATTCCAATCGAATTTATGGATTTTGCGGAAGAAGTGATTGAACTGATAACAGCTAGGATCTCCTCTCCATTAGATTCAAATATCTATATTACATTGACAGATCATATTTATTTTGCTATTCAACGAAAAAGAGAAGATAGAGATGTCACAGCAATTATGTTGCCAGAAATGAGATTCCTTTATCCAAATGAATATGATATAGCAGTAGAAGTGGTCGAGCGAATCAATCATCGATATCAAACCGAGTTAGGGTCAAATGAAGTAGGATTCATCACTATGCATATCATTAATGCTGAGCTAGGAGAGCCTAATAGTTTAAAGAGCTTAAAAATAGTAGAAATGACGACCACGATTTTGTCCCATCTAGAAAAATCCTATTCAAACGTTTATGATAAAGAATCACTGACTTATCATCGCTTAATGGTTCATATCAAATTCCTGGTTAAACGCTTGATTTATCAGGAAGAAACGCCAGTAGAAAATATTGGTTTTTTTACTGAAACATTTAAACATAGCAAAGCGTATTGTACAGCACTAAAGATTAAAGATATCATCGAACAGCAATTTCAACTTGCCATTCAAGAAAATGAAATCATCTATTTGGCAATTCATCTAGCAAGAATCTATTAAAATAAGGGCGTAACTATCTATAGGCGCAACCAAATGACACATAGTAAATGGACTATGATTATTTGGTTGCGCCTATTTTAGTAGAAAAAAGAAGGAGAATGAAATGGGAAAAGTGATTTTTAATTCGGATGATTTTGGCTATAGCCATGGTGTGAATTATGGGATTATGGATGCTTATCAGCGAGGAATTTTGACATCAACTACATTGATGGCAAATATGCCGGGTTTCGAGCATGCTGTGAAACTAAGAAAGGAAATGCCTAGGCTAGGTGTAGGAGTCCATTTAACATTGACGTGTGGCAAACCACTCCTCAAAACTGTCGATACTCTTATCGAAAGCGGAGAGTTCAGATCCTTATCTTATTATCAGCATCCATTTAACATTGACAAAGATCAACTGTATCAGGAATGGAATGCTCAGATTCAAAAAATTTATCATGCGGGGATCATACCAACTCATTTAGACAGTCATCATCATACTCATACTTTGGATGAAAATCAGGAGGTAGTTGTTACATTAGCAAAAAAATATGATTTGCCGGTTCGGAGCAACTTTGAACGAAAAGATGAAGTTCGTCATGTCGATTATTTTGAGCCTTGTTTCGATGTCGTAGGAGAAACTGATGAAAAAAAACGACAAATCAATACGAGTGTGGAAGAATATTTGGCAAGTTTACTCATGATATTGAGAGAAGATAAAACGATCGAAGTCATGTGTCACGCAGCGTATTTGGATCAGGAATTGTTAAATGGTTCAAGTTTTGTGTATCCTCGTACCCACCAAGTCGAATTTTTAATTCATTCAGCATTTGCTCAAAAAGTGAAAAATGATCCTTTGATTGAGTTAGTAACATATGAGGATATTTAATAGAGGAGGAATAAAAATGAATGTTAAATCAAATGTGCAGAAGCTTGGAAGAGCGATGCTACTTCCAGTTGCAGCGATGCCATTAGCGGGATTGATCATGCGTTTATCAGCTGATGATATGCTGAACATGCCAGTAATTGGTGCAGCTGGAAATGCCGTTTTTGGAAACTTGGATATCTTATTTGCTATAGGAGTTGCAATCGGTTTTGTCAAAAATAAGGACAAAGGAATACCTGCACTTACTGGTTTTTTAGCGATTGCTACCTTGAAAAAAGGCTTAGAAATCATGGACCCAGAAGTGAATATGGGGATTTTTGGTGGAATTATTTCCGGTTTAGTAGCGGCATGGACGTATAATCGCTTTAAAGAACAAAAATTACCAGTAGTTTTTTCTTATTTTGCGGGCGAAAAATTCCCATTGACTATGGTGATGATTCTACAAACAATCGCAGCTGTTTTTTTGGGCTTTATCTGGCCGCTCATCCAAATTGGGATTGATAATTTTGCAAAACTGCTCGTTGATATGGGGGCATTAGGTGTGGGGATATTTATGTTTTTGAATCGTTTGCTGATCCCCTTTGGACTGCACCATGTGTTGAATACGTATATTTATTACGATTTAGGAAGCTATACATCTCCTAGCAAGGAAGTTTTCAGAGGAGAGATGACACGCTTTATCAACGGAGATCCTCAGGCTGGACTGTTTTTATCAGGTTTTTTTGTAGTAATGATGTTTGGTATACCAGCTATATGTCTAGCTATCTATAAAGCAGCTTATAAAGAAAATAAAGAGATGGTCAAAGGAATCATGGGAAGCGGTGCAGGAACTTCATTTATTGCAAATATCACTGAGCCTGTTGAATTTAGTTTCATGTTTCTTTCTCCTATGTTGTACGTGATCCATGCACTTTTTGCCGGTTTAGCAGGAATTGTCTGTTACTTATTCAATATACGAATTGGTTTTACATTCGGAGCATGTATTGTTGATTATCTCATCAATTTTCGAATCGCTACCAATGCTATTTTGATTCTTCCAATCGGAATTTTCTTTTTTGCCTTGTATTACGTTACTTTTTATTATTTGATCAATAAGAGAAACATTCAGACATTAGGACGTGAAGCTAAGGCAGAGTTTGGCAATGAAGTAACCTTAGAAGAAACAGAGTTAGGGTTAGCAAGTAAAAATTATGAATATATGGCAACAAAAATGCTACAAGCGTTTGGAGGAAAAGCCAATATCCTGGATGTCTATAGTTGTAATACACGCCTACGGGTAGAGGTAGTGGATCCCACCATGGTCGAGGAACAGCGAATCAAGCAATTAGGGATAAGCGGGATCATTAAACCAACTGAAAAAAATTATCAAATTATCATCGGCTTAGAAGTGACTTATGTTATGGCAGAATTCAATAAATTATTAGAAGAATAGAAAGGAAAAGATGATGATGAAAAAACAGATTATCACTATAGCTGGAGGCGGGAGTACGTATACACCAGGAATCGTTCAAGCCATTTTGAACAATGAAAAACGGTTGCCATTATCTGAAATACGTTTATATGATATTGATGAAGAAAGAAATATGGATATGTACTTGATTGTTAAATTTATGCTGAAAAGAAAAGGTTTTTCAAATATTCGCATTCGTGCAACGGATGATCCAAAGCTTGCTTTTACAGGATGCGATTTTGTTTTCTCACAAATTCGTGTTGGAGGATTGGAGATGCGAGAAAAGGACGAAAAGATTCCACTTAAACATGGATTAGTAGGACAAGAAACGTGTGGACTCGGAGGATTTGCTTATGGGATGCGCTCAATCAAAGGTTTATTGGAAATTGTCGATCATATACAAGACTATGCCCCCAAAGCATGGATTTTGAATTATACAAATCCAGAGTCGATCGTTTCTGAAGCTGTTCGTCGTAAATATCCGAATGTAAAAATGATTAATGCCTGTGATATGACTATTTCAATTGAAGAAACGATTGCAGTGAATTACGGTTATGATCGTAAGAATTGGATCGTTACGTATTATGGTTTAAACCACTTTGGCTGGTATACATCGATTTATGATAAAGAATTGCAACGAGAAATTATGCCAGAGATTATTGAAAAACTAATAACAAAAGAAATGCAAGTCGCCGATTTTAATATAGGAGACAAAACTTGGCAAAAAACCTTTCAAATGATGTCAGTCATCACGAAAAATTTTCCAAGTAATATCCCGAATAATTACTTAGAGTATTACTTATATCCTGATATGGTCGTTGAGCATACTGACAAAGAGTATACACGTGCTAATATGGTCATGGATGGACGAGAGAAAAATACCAAAGAAATGGCTGATAAAATACGCCGCGGTATTGTGGAAGAAGTATTGAACTTTAATTTTGGGGAGCATGGACAATATATCGTCGATATAGCTATTTCCTTGTTGAATGATGATCGTCGTCGCTTTATGCTAATCGTTCCTAATCAAGGGGCGATTCCGAATCTACGGTCAGATGCAGTTGTTGAAATACCGGCATATGTTGGTGCAACTGGTGTGGAGCCAATTACACTAAGAAAACCAATCAGTGATTTTCATAAAGGATTGATGGAGGCACAAGTTGCAGCAGAGAAGTTACTAGTAGATGCTTACTTTGAAGGTTCTTATCAAAAAGCTTTACAAGCATTTACATTGAATCAAACCGTACCAAATGCCAGAGTCGCAAAAAAAATACTAGATGAAATGATCAAAGTAAACAAAAAATATTGGCCAGCATTAAAGTAGAGGTGATAAAAAGTGCATTTCTTTAAAACAAGAAACATTCTAAAAGCTGTAGCTAGTGGTCAAATTATTCCATTAACAGCAGTAAAAGACGAGGTCTTTTCTTCAAAAATGATAGGAGTTGGATACGCTATAACGAATCATGATGGATATATCCATGCGCCAGTTAAAGGAATAATCGATAATATATTTCCTACCCGACATGCCATAACGATCGAAAGTGAATCTGGCAGAAAAATACTGATCCATATGGGTTTAGATACAGTTGAACTCGAAGGAAGTCCGTTTCAGATACGGGTTGAAAGTAACCAGGAGGTAAAAGAAGGGACACTGTTAGCTATTATAGATTTGAAGAAGTTGGAGCAAGCACAAAAAGATACGGTGATCATTGTAGTTTCTCCAGGCATTTTTGAAGGAAATTTATTAAAACAAAACCAAGAAGTAAAGATTAAAGATAGTTGTTTTGAATTTTAGTGTACGATGAAAAAAGTTAAATAGGGTGATATTTATGGGTGAATTTACAAAATTTTTTTAAAATGATATGTTTCAATCACTAGATTTAATCATTTTGATTTTTGTTAATTATCGAATTTTTTTGTTGCTCCTATGATTTAGAAAACTTATTTTCAGGATTCTTAAAAATAAATTTGATTATTTAAGAGAATATATTGAAATAAAATTTCTTAATTATATAATTAGTTATGAACATTCTTTGCGTTGTCATGCAATGAATGGTTCATATTTTATTGAAAAGGAGTGGTTTTAGTGGAAAAGCTGATGAAATGGGTCGAAGAGAAACTTGTCCCACCAATGGCAAAAATTGGTACACAGCGTCATTTATTAGCAATTCGTAATGGGGTTGTTTCAACATTGTCATTGATTTTGATTGGGACATTTTTTATGGTCTTTATCAATTTACCGTTTCCTGGATGGAATGAATTTATTGCCCCTTATTCGGCAACGATTGTTTTACCCTTTAGGATGACGATGGGATTGATGGCTATTTATGCAACTTTTGTTATGGGTTCGGATCTAGCTAAATCATATGGATTAGATAGTGTGACAGGTGGTATATTATCTTTAGGAACGTTCTTTATGTTACAAGTTCCTGTAAACGTTTTAACTCCTGAAGAGGCACCTCTTGGCTGGGTCTTACCTATGAGTTCTTTGGGAGCATCTGGGATGTTTGCGGGGATCTTATCTATGATTTTTGCAGTGGAAGTATATCGTTTCTTTAAAAATCGAAATATTACTATCAAAATGCCAGAACAAGTGCCACCTGCTGTTGCCCGTAGTTTTGAGGCATTGATTCCAGGTGCAGTCATTTTAACAATTACTTGGCTGATTCGAAGCGTCGCGGGCTTTGATGTAAACGCTGCCTTATTATCGTTATTCGAGCCTTTAACCAATATTTTAGGGAATAATTTGCTTGGTGTTTTACTACCAATGTTTTTGATCCATTTGTTGTGGTCATTTGGTATCCATGGCATGAGTATTGTAGGGGCTGTTGTTCGTCCAATGTGGCTGATCATGTTGGATGAGAATGCAAAGGCATTGGCAGATGGTACAGCTGCCACCCAATTACCCTATATCGCTCCTGAACAGTTTTATCAATGGACGGTAACAATTGGTGGTGCAGGAGCAACGATCGTGGTATCTGTTTTGTTTATATTCTTCTGTAAATCAAAATTCTTGAAAGAGGTTGGTCGTTTTTCTATTATTCCTGGTATCTTCAATATCAATGAGCCCATGATTTTTGGAGCTCCTATGATGTTGAATCCTTACATGTTCATCCCGTTCAACTTAGTTCCTTTAGTTTTGACTATTATCAGTTATTTTGCAGTCAAATTAGAAATGGTCAATAGATTTACTGTTTTGCCAACATGGACATTACCAGCTCCAATCGGCGGTTATCTTTCAGCAGGAAATGACTGGCGTGTTGTTATCTTGATCATGATCAACACATTGATAGCATTTATTATCTATTATCCATTTGTAAAAGCTTATGATAAAAAGATGCTGTCAGATGAACAAAGTCGTGGAGAAAACGAAGTCCAGACTGTCTAAGTTTGGTTTTTAGAAGGTGGGAAACAATGTATTGGCTGATTTTATTTTTTGTTTTTATCTTTTTATTAACGGCTAGTCACCTTATATTGAATATGCTAGCTACATATCATATTCAAATCAATCGATGGATTTGGGCACTGGCATCATTTTTGATCGTGATTCTTCCAAAGATCATTGTACCGCATATGAATGTTTTGTTTTCATGGGGGACATATGTACTTTGTGGAATTTTTGCTATCAATTTTATGATCGAGCAGCATAGATGGTTTGTCACATCGAAGCTTTAAATGTTCTAAAAGTGGTTGTAACAGAAGTGGTTAGCTTCAAGAAATAAGAAGAAATTTACGAAAATTGCTTCTTAAATTTTTGTGAAATGTTGGCTTATTTTTCGTTTGGTTGAACTTATTACCGCAGATGCAAGCTTTTGACCACCGTTTATTCGGAATATGGGACTGTGACAAGGCTTTTGTCACAGCCCTTTTTTACATAAAGATTATTATTGTTTTAACTGTTTTGGCAGAAAGAAGGAGGAAAAAATGGAAATTTTATCAGCAATGGATTTAGAATTAGTAGATCTACTACCAAAGTGATCAAGTCAAATATAGATTTGGGAGCTTACAACCATATAGTAGGGGCTGCAGTATGGTGTATGAATGGTAATATGTATGATGTGAGTGTTTATTCAAATCATGAAACGTGTATAGAAATAATTGTGCTGGGAATAGCAATCAGTCATGGTGAACGTGACTTTTAGTGTATCGTTGCTGACGACATAGAACATTCTGACATGATCTACTCAATATGTGGGGATTGCTGGCAGTTTATATAGGAGTATGCATCGGATTGCGAGATCATTGTCTCAACAGAAGAGGGAGGTTGATTATCAAAGATAAAGTGGTAAATCCTACATTTGATTTAGTAATTGTTGAGGGGACTAGCGGCACAAATCTCTACAAAGCGATGCTTCTAGATCTATATGACACATTTTAAGAAAATGTATTTGCCTAATTATTATGGTCTTTCTTTTGAAGAAACGTTGAGATGATCCAACCAGAGAAAGGTGTCAAAGAATTTGACTAAGAATAAATGGCAGACGCTACCTATGCTCATTTGGATAGCGTCAGATCTTTTATTTTAAGGATGATTTTGTGTTTTTTAGACACCGTAATTTAAGTAACTCTAACTTTTCAATCCACTATTTACTTTTTTTGTATTTTCACTGTCTGGGTCTCGAATAGCGAAATTACTGATGAGTCTCTATTAAAAAAGCTTTTTCTACTTGAAACTATATTGGGTGGTTGCTCAGGAAGGTTTCGATTTCTTGAATTGCTTGTTGTGGACCATTTATTGGAAAAACGGCTTGCAGCGTGCGTGCCTGCTGACGAATCTTGGGTGAAGAAACTTCGCGCAGAGCAATCTGCAGTTTTCTTTCAGTCACTGGTTTTGTGAGGGCGATTGCGTTTCCGTATTTTACACAATAGTCAATATTACAGCTTTGCTCAAATTGCATCCCCACACCGATAAACGGTTTGCCGGATTCACAGGCAGTTTGGACGGTCCCTTCCCCGCCGTGGATAAAAGAAAAATCAATGAATTCATGCAAAAGATGACTAGACAGATATTCTGTTATTAAAAGATCTTCTGAGTCAGATTGAATGTCATCAAGCAGATAGTCAATAGGTGCAATAACCGCTAGATCCGGTTGTTTTTGTAAGAAGAACAAAATTTTGCGTAACATACGCGGATTGCCTGAACTACCCATTGCGAAATAGATAATACGTTTTCTTTCTTGTTGCTTTCGCTGTATAAAAGTTAGCACTTCTTCAGGCAAGGAAGTACTGAGCTTAGCAAAAATTGGACCAACGATTCGATAATTTTCCGGCAGCTGTTCTTCTTCCAAAAATAGTTTAGGCGTTGTGATGAGATTTAGATCAGCATCCATCATTTGTAAACTTGTTTTTGGTAAAGGAAGCATTTCTTTTTGTGCAGCGTGTTTGAAGGCATTGGGGATCCATCGGGTATTTACTATACGCTTTTTTGTCCAGTGCCAAAGGGGATTGCTTAAAGGGCCGAAGAAACGTAACTCGTGGGGCATCAGCGCATGCTCTGATTGAAAAAAAGGTTCACTCAAAGCATAGGGTTTAACATATACTAAAGGAATCTTTTTATTGCGGGCCGATAAAAAAATTGTCACATTCGAACCTGTCACAATCAGTCGAGGCTCAAACTTAGCAATCAGACTCTGTTCACTAGTGATACGAGAGGCAACCATTTCTTTGGTAAAAGGGTTTTTAAGTGTACGCAACTGGTCAAATTTTATGATTTGTTCTTCTTGTTTTTTCGTAAGGATCGGCGCTAGTAAATGATACTCAAAGCCACTTTCTGTGATCAAAGGAGCAAAAGTTTTAGAAAAGCCAAAGAATACACAGTAATAACGGTCTTTCATAGCTTTGGCAACCTCAATCATTCGTGTTGTCTCAGCTAAATTGAATACTGCAGGAGCAAAAAGAATTGTCTTCATGAAATCCTCCTTATTGGAATGAGTCTATCCCTTCGTTTCTTACTAGTATACTAAAAAACACAGCGTTCGAGTAGCCTATGTATATTTTGAATATTAAACTGTCTCTCGCTGTTTTCACAACTTCTAAATTTAAATTTTGTAATCAAGTTGAAACTCCAATTTTCAAAAAAACACGCAACAATTTTTTGATCGATTTATATGTTGTGCCAGATAAATACGAGAAGTTGTGTCATTAAAAATAAACATGAGAACATAAAAAAATAAAATAATTATATTAATTGATAGGTGTGCTGTCGTCATTATACACACGTAAGAAAGAAATAGTTATGTTTAAAAATATTCTTAGACTTTCTCGCCATGACAATTTTCACTATGTGTTATAACTGTAAACGATAATTATTCAGATAACACAAAAAGAAATCAAGGAGCAGATACGCCAGTTGTTTAATTTGAATATTATTTTAAAATTAAAATTTTTATTCTGTTCTAAACATTTTTGGTTGTTTAGAACTTTTTTTTGTGTATGATATAAAGGAGAAATAATTTTTTAAAGGGAAGGAAATTGTTTTGATTAAAGTAGATGGAGCATTACTAAAAGAATACCGAAAGAAAAAGGGGTTAACACAAGTACAATTAGCAGAAGGCATTTGTGAACAAGCAACTGTCAGCAATATCGAAAACAAGAATATGTCGCCAGGCATCAATATCTTAAGTGCGCTTTGCAAAAAGCTGAATGTCGAGATCTCCGATATATTAGTAGAAACAGAAGAAGACAAAATCAGGAAAAAAATAAATGAGATTCAATCATTGAATTCTGTATCAAAATACCAAGAATCTTATAAAATTTTACAAACGATCGATCAGGAAAAAGTAAGTAATTCTGATCTTTTAAATCAAATTTTATTTTATCAAGGACTGCTTGATCATCTTTATGCGAAAAAACCAGATGCAGCATTATTTTATTTTAATCAAGTGTTGGAACAAACGACCGAAACAGATATCCATCACTTACAAGCAGCTGCAAACGTGGCAATGATCTACTTGTCAAAAGGAGAATTAGATTTTGCGAAAGTTTATGTGGAGCGTACACTTAAAATATTGAGTGAGACTGATTTTGATAATCTGATGGTCTGCATTGTATATTATGATATCGCCACCTATTACCGTAAAATCGAGGATTATGATAAAGCAATCCAATTATGTGAGAAGGGTATTGAGTATAATAAGAAACATAAATCGACTTATGCATTGGAATACTTGCTTTATGAAATTGCTTCTTGCCATAAGCAATTAGGAGAAGATGATTATTTAGAAAGATATATGGACGCAAAAAAAATAGCGCGTTTCAACGGAAATGATTACGCGGTAAAGGTGATTGAAAACGACCTGAAATAAAGTGGTTGTGAAATCAGTGTTCTGATTTGAATACCGTTTATTCGAAAAAAGGAGGTGTGACTTTTGTCATACCTCCTTTTTTCGATATTGTTTGATTCCTATTTAGGCAACATATAACGGTTATAAAAGAAGCAATAGATTATGATGGTATCGATTGGATGGATACATCTTGGGATTCCTTTATCAATTTGAGCGTAGCGTGTTTTTCATTTATCGATAAATTTGTTATTCATTTTTTTGATAATCCTATTTACATATTTACGTCCTGGTTCTTAAAATGAATCTACTTGAATGGTTTTTATCCCCGTATTTCTGATCTCCTCTAATACTTTTTCAGAACAAAATTTATCAGTGATCAAATAATCAAAGACTGAAATATCAGCAATCTTGAACTTTGATGTCAGTCCGATTTTTCGATGATCAGCGACTAAAATCTTACATTTGATTGTCTTGTTGACCATCATTTCGTTGATCGTTGATTCATTTAATATCTTTGTTGTGACCCCATGTACTACATCGACTCCGCTACAGCCAATGATACAAATGTCTGCATTGACTGAAGAAATCGTATTTAATGCGATGTCGCCCACTAGTGCTTCTTTTGGAAAGCGCATCTCTCCACCAGTTAAAATATAACTACAATTATCTTTGTGCGGAGAGTAATTGATTTTCACGTTGTTTGTAATGACTGTCAAATGGTTAGATTGAAGAAAATCCAGTGTTTTCAACGCAGTCGAGCTAGAATTGATAAACAGCGTATCATAATCGTTAATGTATTTACTAGCTTCTCTGGCAATCGCTTGTTTAATCCTTTCAGGACCAGATTGATCAAAATCAGTCTGGTTTTTGTAATTATAAGAACAATAACCGTAATTGCGTATGATCTCGTTTTTTTCTTCTAATAAATTTAAATCTCTTCGTATCGTACTAACAGATACATCAAGGGATTCAGCTAATTCGAAAGTTGATAGTTGTTCAGTCTGCTGAAGCAGTTCCAAAATTTCTTTTTGACGTTTTTCAATATTGACAAGTGAGTTTTTCATGACTTCTGCCTCCTAAGGGACATCTTGATCCATGGATTTATTTGACTAGTTGTTCATTTAAACATTCATATCTGTCTTTATTATACTGAAACAATCATTGATTACTGAAAGAAAATCATATAAAAAACAAACGGTCATATAAAAGGGTTTTCATGGATGCTGATACACATTAATATTTACTTGTAAGTTGGAATAACGATATGGGGGGAGCAAGCAAATGAGTAAAACTGTCAATGAAGTAACAAAAGAAAAGTGGTTAGTAGAAACATTTCCTGAGTGGGGCACATACTTGAATGAAGAAATCGAAACAGAAGTAGTGGATCCTGGAACTTTTGCTATGTGGTGGCTAGGCTGTACGGGAATTTGGCTGAAAAGTCATGAAGGAACGAATATTTTATGTGATCTATGGTGTGGGACGGGAAAACGTAGTCATGGGAATGGCATGATGAAAAAAGGCCATCAGATGATGCGTATGAGTGGCGTTCAAAATATGCAGCCTAATTTACGTACTCAGCCTTTCGTAATCGATCCTTTTGCGATAAAAAATGTAGATGCTTTAATCGTTACACATATCCATTCCGATCATCTAGATATCCATACAGCCGCAGCAGTTCATCAAAATTGTCCTGAAGCAACATTCATTGGGCCAAAAGAAGTGGTTCGCACGTGGCAAAAATGGGGAATTCCTGAAGAAAAAACGATTACAGTAAAGCCAGGTGATGCAGTCAAAATCAAAGACATCAATGTAGTAGCTTTAGAAGCGTTTGATCGGACAGCGTTGGTCACTTGTGAAGATCCAGAAGAGGTATTAAAAGGAAAAATGCCTCAGGAGATGGATCAAATTGCAGTAAACTATTTATTCGAAACATCAGGAGGGAATCTTTATCATGCAGGAGATTCACATTACTCCAATTTATTTGCCAAACATGGTAATGAACACAAAATCGATGTCTGTTTAGGGGCCTATGGTGAAAACCCACGAGGGATAACAGACAAAGTTACTTCTGTTGATATGCTGCGCATGGCGGAGTCATTGAATGCAAAAGTAGTGATTCCTGTCCACTACGATATTTGGTCTAATTTTATGGCTGATCCAAAAGAGATCACTGAAATTTGGAAATTCAAAAAGGATCGCCTGAAGTATGGATTTAAACCTTATATCTGGCAAGTAGGCGGGAAATTCATCTATCCGACAAACAAAGATGATCTTGAGTTTAATTTTTATCGAGGATTTGAAGATGTCTTCTCGATTGAAAATGATACACCGTTTCCGTCGTTTTTATAAGAAAGAAGGGGAGTTTCTTGCTGAAATACTTTTTTGACCATCAATTGATTCATTACCCAGATAAAGAAATCACGGATTGGCGTGAAGCTATCGCCGAAAGCTGTCTTGTATTGATCGATAAGGAAATTATTGATGAAACGTATGTGGAGGAGATCATCCATTGTGTAGAAAAATACGGTCCTTATATTGTGATCGCACCTCAAGTAGCAATGCCACATTCTTCAGAAAAAAGTGAGGGAGTTTTTGGAACGGCTATTTCATTTACCAAGTTGAAGCAGCCAGTCCGTTTTGAAAGTGAAGATGAGAATGAGGAGAAAACGGCTAGTTTGTTTTTTACACTCGCAGCAAAAGATCCAGAAGAACATCTAGAAAATATCCAAAAATTATCCGAATTATTAATGACAGATGGATTGGTTGAGCGTCTCATCTCTACGAACTCCATCGATGATTACCAAGTTGTGATGGCAGAATATAATTAATTGATAGAGGAGAAAAAAGATGGGGGAATTTTTGTTAAGCATTTGGACGTATTTTGCAACAAATATCTTGACGCAGCCAGCATACCTGATTGGTTTTATCGTGTTATTAGGCTATATTTTGCTGAAACGCCCGCTTCATGAATGCATCGCTGGATTCTTAAAGGCAACGGTCGGTTACTTTATTTTGACTGTTGGCTCTGGTGGTTTGGTCAATAATTTTCGGCCAATCTTGGTTGGACTAAAGGAACGGTTCAATTTGGATGCCATGGTTACAGATCCTTATTTTGGACAAAATGCTGTGGATGCTGGATTAATGGAGACATTTGGCCGTACCTTTGGAGATGTGATGATTTTATTACTGATTGCATTTGTTTTAAATATCTTATTAGTCCGTTTTCAGAAATATACGAAACTGCGTTCCGTTTTCACTACCGGAAACGTTCAGGTTCAACAAGCAGCTACCGCTTTTTGGATTTTACTGTTTTGCTTTCCTGATCTAGGTAGGATACAAGTATTGATTTTTATGGGACTGATTTTAGGTTGTTATTGGGCAGTAGCTTCTAACTTAACAGTAGGAATCACGCAGGAATTGACAGAAGGTGCCGGATTTGCAGTGGCACATCAGCAAATGTTCGGAATCTTTATATTTGCAAAATTAGCTGAGTGGATGAAAAAGCGGGATGAAAAGAAAAATAGATCAATCAAGCAAGACAAAAAAATCGAAGATATCAAATTACCAGGATTCTTGTCGATTTTCAATGAGAATATGGTTGCTACTTCGTTACTCATGCTATTTTTCTTTGGGATCATTCTGATTGTACTAGGCAAAGATTATTTGATTCAAGCGCAATTCATGCAAGAAGGGCAGAGTTTCTTATTCTACATTATGACGACTTCTTTAAATTTTGCGGTATATCTGGCGATCTTGCAATTAGGTGTTCGGACATTCGTCGATGAACTAACTCAATCTTTCCAAGGAATCTCAAACACGATTTTACCAGGAGCTGTTCCAGGAATTGACGTAGCTGCTACTTTTGGCTTTGGTTCGCCAAATGCGGTAACGATTGGGTTCTTGTTTGGTGCTTTGGGACAGTTTTTGATGATTGGTTTACTGATTTTATTGAAATCACCAACGATCGTCATAGCCGGTTTCATTCCGTTGTTCTTTGATAATGCCGTTATAGCAGTTTATGCCAATAACCGAGGTGGATTCAAAGCCGCTTGCCTGTTCCCGTTTCTTTCAGGAATCATACAAGTAGGCGGTTCAGCATTATTCGCTACATGGATTGGAATGTCAACATACGGTGGTTATATCGGGATGTTCGACTGGGCAACAGCTTGGCCATTGTTTACAGTAATCATGAAAGTCCTAGGTTATGCTGGAATTGCCGTAGTTGTCATTGGTTTATTGGCTATTCCGCAGTTACAATATCGGAAAAATCCTGAGGGTTATTTTTTGATTGTAGAAGACTATGACACATATGCAGAAAAGCAGAGAGTATAAAAGAAAATCTGATTAGACAACACTCATAATGGAGGGATTAAGATGAGAATTTTAGTATCGTGTGCAAATGGATCAGGAACAAGCTTGATGATGATGAGAAGTGTGGAAAAAGCAATGAAAGAACTAAACGTACCAATTACCAAAATCCATCATTGTGCCATTTCAGAGGGAAAAAGTTCAGCTGGCCAATACGATGTAGTTTTTACGCCAGTCAATTTTTTGAATATGTTTACTCAGGCAGAGAAAAAAGGAGTTACAGTTATCGGTATCAAAAATGTGATGTCAGCCAAAGAAATCAGTGAAAAATTTGCTGAAACAAAGTGGTACCAAAAAAACAAGTAAAGGAAGGAACTAAGATGAGCAGGCCGAATTTGCAAATTGCGTTAGATCACAATGACTTAGAACATGCATTAGGAGATGTTATGAAAGTTGGTGATGTAGTAGATATTATTGAAGTGGGCACAATTCTTTGCTTACAGGAAGGACAAAAAGCGATTCGCTGTATTCGCAGTATGTTCCCAGATAAAAAACTAGTCGCTGATACGAAATGTGCAGACGCTGGAGGAACAGTGGCGAGTAATGTTGCAAAAGCAGGAGCAGACTGGATGACAGTCATTTGTTGTGCAACGATTCCAACTATGGAGGCAGCACAAAAAGAAATAGGTGAATTACAAGTAGAACTCTATGGCAATTGGACTTTTGAACAAGCCATGGATTGGCATAACATCGGTATCCGGCAGGTAATCTACCATCAAAGCCGTGATGCGCTGTTATCTGGTGAAACTTGGGGTGAAAAAGATTTATCGAAGATCAAAAAACTGATTGAACTAGGCTTTAATGTTTCTGTAACTGGTGGATTAAATCCACACACATTACACTTATTTGAAGGGATCGATGTGTATACCTTTATCACTGGTCGTGGTATTACAGCAGCAAATGATCCGATGAAGGCCGCACAAAACTTCAAAGATGAGATCATTCGTATCTGGGGGTAAGGAAATGGCTCAAATTGGGATTTATGAAAAAGCGTTACCCAAAGATATTTCATGGAAAGAACGTTTTTCCCTTATAAAAGAAATGGACTTCGATTTTATCGAGATGTCGATTGATGAGACGGATGAGCGGTTGGCACGATTAGATTGGTCTGAAGAAAAGATAGCTGAGCTGAGAGAAGAGATGTTCAGCTCCGGTGTACGTATCCATTCGATTTGTTTAAGTGCGCATCGGCGATTTCCGTTTGGTTCTGCTGATCCAGAAAAGAAAAAAGAAGCGAAACAACTAATGAAAAAAGCAATTCGATTGGCACATAATTTAAGTATTAAAGTGATCCAAATCGCTGGATATGATGTTTATTATGAAGAAAAATCAATGAATTCCAGAGAAGACTTTATCGAAGGAATAAAAGAAAGTGTAAAGGAAGCTTCTAAATATGGCATCATTCTTTCCGTGGAAATCATGGATGATCCATTTATGAACTCCATTTCAAAATTTTTAGAAATCAAAGAACAGATTCATTCACCTTTTCTACAAGTATATCCAGACCTAGGCAATTTGTCCGCATGGCCGGAAAATAATCCGGCTCGAGAACTTGAGAAAGGGATCGATTATATCACTGCTATCCACTTAAAAGATACTTACCCTGTAACAAAAGAATATTCAGGCCAGTTTCGTGATGTTCCTTTTGGTAGCGGTTGTGTTGATTTTCTTGGATTATTAAGACATTTGAAACGTCTAGATTATGATGGAACATTTCTGATTGAAATGTGGAGTGAAAAAAGCCAAGACTTTCGAAGAGAAATCCAGCAGGCAAAAGACTACTTAAGTTCTAAATTGAAGGAGGCTGGCTATGATGTCTTGTGAAGAAAAAATTGCAGCAATGAAGCAACGTGTCCTTGAAGCAAATCTGGCATTGCCGCGATACGGATTAGTCAAATTGACTTGGGGCAATGTGAGTGAAGTGGACCGTGAGCTAGGAGTCATCGTCATTAAGCCAAGCGGTGTCAGATATGAATGCATGCAAGCAGATCAAATGGTGGTAACAGATTTGTCGGGAAATATAATAGAAGAAGATAGCTTAAAACCATCTTCAGATCTCCCCACACATGTTGTTTTGTATCAAACTTTTGAAGATATAACTGCTATTACTCATACTCATTCCACGCACTCCGTCATGTGGGCGCAAGCAGGACGCGATTTGCCAGCTTATGGCACGACTCATGCTGATGCTTTTTATGGTAAGGTTCCTTGTACACGCCAATTAACGAAAGAAGAAGTAAGAGAAGCTTACGAAGTTCATACAGGGAATGTGATTGTCGAGACGTTTAAGGAAAGAAAATTAGATCCAAACGAAGTCCCTGGAGTACTTGTCTATGGACATGGACCGTTCACATGGGGGGATTCACCTATGAAAGCAGTAGAAAACAGTTTGATCTTAGATGAAATTTGTCTGATGGCCAAAGAAAACGAGCTGATCAACCCCAATATATGTGAAATCCCGCAATATTTACTAGATAAACATTATTTTCGCAAACATGGAAAGTATGCATACTACGGGCAATAGAAATCCTGGATCAAGTGTAGAAACTCCAAAATTAATACTTGTATTATTTGTCAAATTAAGCGAGACAAAACTTTCCATTTACGTAACTCAAAAAAA
>OJZM01000189.1_pt1 | contig 47520 bp, 63 predicted proteins | sample 1611181 | NCBI WGS metagenome assembly OJZM01 (sample SAMN04436715, study PRJEB24849) | human gut metagenome | biome: human gut; feature: NICU; material: stool | host: Homo sapiens | place: USA: Saint Louis, MO | collected 2010-09-09 | reverse complement strand
CCGCGGCTTCCATGCGCCGGCAGGAGGCGCGCAGGTTCGGCCCGTACACCGGGGCGTCCCCGCCCTGCTCCAGCACCCGCTCAATATCCCGCGTCGCCACCGGGCCCGGCCGTTTCGCATCAAGGGCGGCCAGCACAATCAGCACCCGGCGCTGCAGCGGCGACGGACGTCGGGATTTTTCCCGCATCATTGTCCCTCATTCCTCTGGGAAATGAGCGTTTTAAGCCGTTTATAGTCTGCTTCGACCCGTGTTGTGGCCAGGCCAGTGTGTCCACGCAGCGCCAGGAGATACCAGAAGCGGAGGATGTCATGAGCCTTGTTCACTTCCCAGACATAATGGGTGCCATCCCTGCGAAAATCGCATTGCTTTATTTCCTCTTCTGCCATCTGCGTCATCTGCTCATAGCTGAGCGAAAACAACATATCTTCATACATCCTGCACACTCCGTCTGAACATGTCCGGTTTAATCAAAAATCATACTTCGTATAATTTACATCACATTTAGAAAACATCATATCAGATATGATTTTATAATTAATGAAAAATATCACATTCAGTATGATTTTATGTACTTGGCTTGATTATCATATCCTTTGCGCGTTTCCCGCCGTGCAGATCCGAAAATTGTCTGTTCCGGATCTCCGTCAGACCCACCGGCGCTCTGCGGCCCCCTGACACAATATGTAGCGGTGTTATCAGCTGCTGGTTACGCTATATGTTGTGTTAACCCCCTGCCCCGTGACCGGCCGCTCACCACCGGAAAAGGGCGCTTTGCTTATTCCCTGACCGTGGTACACTTCCGGAAACTTCGTTATACGTGAAAAGTCGGATCCGGACGGAACGGCCGTCCGGTAATTTAACAGAGTGGTTATATGCCTACTTATTATCATCCTGAAAATGATAACGGAATGGGAAAATCATCCCTGTGACAGAAGCAGGGTTGTGCTGCGCGTCATCATTACTCTGCGTGACTATTGAACCGGATACTATTTTTGAGGCGAGGTATGGGTAAACCAACATTTAGGTCATTTTACGATGTGGTCCGGGAGCTTGAGGATGTATATGACCATAAAGAGCTATGGCTGTATTCAGGAGCGGCATACGCAACGCCAACAGAAATGATTAACGCCAGACATAACTGGAAATCGCCAAAAATCCTGAAACGTAACGGAAGAATGGTTGCAGAACGAATGGATAACTCGGACTCATGGCAACTGGTTGGTGACTACAAAAAACCGCTGTTCCAACATTGTGCTCCGCCCTGGCAATCCTGTCAGATAGATGACTATTTTAAAGGCTATTACATTATCGCCCCCTGAAGGTCAGAGGAGTAATGGATGGCGGGATTACATCATTGATGGCGAGGTTTAAATGGGAAGTATGAAAGAACTGCTGTTTGAAATGCAGGAGGAACGGCGTGACGAATGGATTGCGGAAAATTATCCGGATGCTGAGGAAGGAACTCCTGAATGGGATGCGGCAGCGCAGGAATACAGCTGGTTTCAGGACTGGATGGAAGAGGCGGCTGAGCAGCAATATTTTGAGGCTTCGCTTGCCAGTATTCCTGACCGCCTGCAGGATGCAAAGGCTGAACTGGATGAGTTAGAGAGCCTGATGCAGTTCAACCAACCCAGGATCGTAGAGCGGATGGCTTACGTTCATTGCGTGAGTGTACTGGACAGCTTTCTGATGTACAGCGCAAGAGCACTTCTTAGTCATCCCCCGCATTTACAGAAGTTCCTGCACGAGGCTGATTCGTTGGTTCCTAATAAGGAAGACAGAAGAAAATTACTTGCTTCCAAATGGGTCGAGCAGGAGCCGGATAAAGACACTCCTGAGAAGGTTTATACCTGGCGAGCTCAGTCTCTTGTAGCGAAGAAGACATTTCAGAGCCACAAAGTGATAGGTCGGTATTTTTCAAGGATGCTGACAACGCCACATGAGTGGCCATTGGAGGAGATTAAGGGTGTAATCAAGACCCGAAACGCACTGGTACACCGTAATGGAGTTACCGAATCTCTTGAACCCGTGTATATCAGTTCGGGGAGTGTGCAGAATGCTATCTGCACGGTACGAGCATTTATTACCGTGGCGGCTGAAACCCTTCTGCAGGAAGATGCACTATACAGGACGGATGATGGCATATTCTGAAATTACCGCAGCGACACCATCCATAAGCGTCTTCACTGAGGGATATGTCGATGACTTCGCTTCCCGCTAACTGTATACCAGTAAGCAACACATCATTACCTGTCGCCATAGACTACCCAGCAGCGCTGGCACTTCGCCAGATGGCTCTCGTTCAGGACGAACTCCCGAAATACCTGCTGGCGCCGGAAGTCAGCGCCCTGCTCCACTACGTGCCGGATCTTCACCGCAAGATGCTGCTGGCGACGCTCTGGAACACGGGCGCGCGAATTAACGAAGCGCTGGCGCTGACAAGGGGGGATTTTTCGCTGTCCCCACCGTATCCGTTCGTGCAGTTGGCCACGCTCAAACAACGAGCGGAGAAATCGGCCAGAACAGCAGGCCGTGCCCCAGCAGGCAGTCAGGCCCACCGTCTGGTGCCCCTCTCCGATCACCAGTACGTCAGCCAGCTGCAGATGATGGTGGCCACCCTGAAAATTCCGCTCGAGCGACGTAATAAGCGTACCGGCAGAACCGAAAAGGCGCGTATCTGGGAGGTCACTGACCGGACGGTACGGACCTGGCTGAATGAAGCAGTGGAGAATGCGGCCGCTGACGGGGTGTCATTCTCTGTGCCGGTCACACCGCACACGTTCCGGCACAGTTATGCGATGCACATGCTGTATGCCGGCATTCCGCTGAAGGTCCTGCAGAGCCTGATGGGCCACAAGTCAGTGAGCTCAACGGAGGTCTACACGAAGGTGTTTGCGCTCGATGTGGCGGCACGTCACCGGGTTCAGTTCCAGATGCCGGGGACCGAGGCGGTGGCGATGCTGAAAGAACGAATTTAACGGCTACAGGCTGACGCGCAGCAGGCTTGTCCAACCCCTTGTCTGTCCAGAAGCGAGTTCTGAACAGACAAGGGGTTCAGAATGAAATGCCGGGTAGGTACTTTGCCTCATCCGGGCAGTAAATGCGTTATCAGGAGGGATGAATCAGTGGCGGATCTGCGCCAGGTCGTCTTCAGTCAGACCGGTCATTTTCATCACGGTACTGCGGTCAATGCCGCTCCTGAGCATGGTGCGGGCAACTTCCAGCTTGCCTTCCAGTTTGCCTTCATTACGGCCTTTTTCAATACCACGTTGTTCACCCAGCTGGATGCCCTGCTCGATCCCCTGCTCGATCCCCTGCTGGATACCCTTCTCAATACCTTTCTGCTCAAGCTGCTGTGCGATGGTCATAAGTGCGTCCCCGTGTTGCGGCACACGCAGTGCCAGTTCGCGTACAAAGGCTTCGGCGTCGGCTGTTTCGCCTGCCTGGACTATATAGTGTACCAGTGATATGACCTGGGATGAAGACAGGTATCCGGCCAGCAAAATGGGCGCCAGACGGTCAACAAGTTCAGCGAGGTCGCGCTGATGAATATGTTTCTGCAGTAAAGTCAGGGCGGCCATACTGCGGTGGCCGGCGATGTCATCATCCGGAATAACGGTCACATCAACCAGCGGGAAAGCGTTGCTGTAGAGGTTGCCTGCCAGCACGGGGTCGTCAAACTCATCCAGCCAGCGGGTGGAGTACGGATAGGGGCTGCGTTTACCTGTATAGAAAAGGACCGGTATCACCAGGGGCAACTTCTTATGGCCCGCTTCCAGATGGCGCTGCATGGCGGCTACCGCGTAACGTATCAGGCGAAACGCCATGTGCCTGTCCGGCGACGACTGGTGCTCAATAAGCACGTGAACGTAGCCGTCGCCGCCGGTGGTTTTCAGGCTATAGAGAACGTCGCTGAAATACTGACGGAGGTCATCCTCAACAAACGAGCCGGATTCCAGTTTAAGTGTGCTGAGGTCGCAGATGGCCTGCAACTCTGCCGGGAGATGCAGCTCCATGAAATCCCGGGCAATATCCGGTTGCGTCAGGAACTGCCGGAATGTCGCATCGTGGGGTGTGGGCGTGGTGGTTTTCTTTTTCATTGGTCCATGCTCTGAAAATAACTCTGTCATAATATCACAGGCAAAAAATGCTAACATTCGCGTGGAAGGGACTTGATGTTTCTTCCGGGGGGCAGTGCCGGGGTGGTTCTGTCCCCCTCTCCTCTTCCCTGGCATACCATTCACTCTACAGTTACAGACGTCTTTGAAGACATTTAAGTGGTCTTGCCGTTTATGGCCTCACATATCTGGTCACATCAGTCTGTAGGCGGAGGAGGCTGCCGGTATCTTTGACATATACCCTAATGCTACCTTCTGCCGCGCCCATCGGGCTTGTCCAACTCCTCGTCAGCTCTGAACCGATTTTTCAAGTAGCTTTACTTAGCGAGCATTCGAATTTTTTCTTTAAATATCTTTTTGACCTGTTTATACCCTCGAAGTATTGTATTTGATGAAAACTTTGAATCGGCTATGTTCATTGAAAACATCAACTTTTCTGAAAGATCAGAACATAATTTCTCTAATGAAGGGGGAGTGTCAGACTTTTCAAATGAATAGCGGTGAAGAATTATCAATCCACATAGATAGTTCTTCGCGTTTAATTCAGTTTTTAGTTTTTCTATTTGTGGTGTATGTAATTTTTTTAAAACCACATAGTTGTCAGTGGAAATTTCAGGGATTTTTATTGCTCGCTCTATGTCTTTTATTTCCTTTGCCATTCTGTATTCAGAGTGTTTATTTCTCTTTTGTATTGTAGAGAGCTCGAATCTAATCATTGCCAGTATTTTATCAACTTCATAATTATTTAATGGGGATGATGTGTCGATGCTTATTTGCAATTCATTAGTATAAGCTACACGGTCTGTGTCGTTTAATGCAAGTAGCTTAAAAAGTTCTGTAATTAAATTTTCATTTTCATTAGGCAAACAAATTTCATGCTCTCCACTTTCTATGGATTTTTTAAGATTTTTTTCAGGCACATTAACTTCAAACTGTTTGATACTAGTACTATATCTTGAGTTATTGTAACGCTTCAGTATTCTATATGGAGCCCTTATGGTTGTTATTTCAACTCCCCCTTTAAATTCTCTCTTTTTAGGGAGGTACTCTTTATTGTAGAAATATTGTAGTGCATCTAAATAATCGTTATCCAGACAAAATACATACGGTGGATATTGATGCTTAAATGTAAATGATAATCCTCCATGAAACTTGTACACTTCTGATATACATGAAATCGTCTTGGCCTTCAAATCTTCCACTTCTTTGATATACTCAATATGATCATCCTTATTTTCATCTTCGGGAAGAGAATATTCGCTGTCTATGTAATAAATTAAATTATCATGTAGCGATTCAAATGTTATCCCTGTACCTACAGCATTCACTACTATCTCAATAATTTCTTCAATTTTGGAGTCATCATTAAATTCATCTTTAATTGAATGCAATGCTTCATTTATATCGTTTGCTAGCTTAACTACTGATTCATATTCCTCTAAAAATGAAGATCTTACAGCTAATACATAAATTTCTTGGTCAATGAAATTACAGATGTCATAAAAAGCATTCTCTTCAATATCAAAATCATCCATAATCCTTACCCTCTTTTATTGGATTTCTAGCTGTTTATTCCTATGTGTGATGGCAATGATGCTGAACTTCAGAAGCTTCGTCTAGGTCATTTTTTCAATGATTTTTTGCTCGTGAATTCAACTCCAAAGTAGTGAATGCTGGTTGTACACTTTTTTTTGGGGGGGGAGGGGTTAAAAAATGACCAGCAAACACTTTGTTGTGATTCTCTTGGTTGTGTTTACTCGCATGAGCAATGTTGAATCACCAGCAACGAATATTCTTTCCAGCAACAATATTGAAGTTAATATCACGGTGACCACCATCCCTAGGGGCGGGGGAATGTAAAAAGTTGAAAATTTGGCTCTTCTCCAGCCACAGCACACATAACGCTCATGCGAAGGCATGTTGCGTATCATTGTTGATATCCTATATTTTCCCTGTATACTGCGTTTGTTGCTATGTAAGCACGACAACAAACGCAGTGGCAGATAGCTGCTTCTGCACCTGGCGAAACGCCTGACTCACAGGAGTGTGTATGAAATCCTGCAATGAATTCATTTCATTAACGAAATACTCTTTCAAGCCGTGCCGCCCCTTCTCAAACATTTCGCATGCGAAATCTTAAGGACTGTTACATGACACTGAAAATTGGACCTATAGGAAAACTGATCGTTGTATGTAGTCAGAAGGGCGGAATCGTTAAATCGCAGTCATCCAGTGAAATTGCATATGATCTTCGCAAAGCTGGTTTCCGCGTGCTTGAAATTGATATGGACTGGACAACTGGTCTGACGGAGCGAGCTTTCCCCGATGACTTACCTTATGAGATAGAACGCGAACCTTTAAGTAACAGTTTTACACCCGGCGAGGCGAATACTTATCAGCTTTTCTTTCCGGAAACAGAAGTTCGACCGATTGAACTTCCTGGCGGGCGTTTCTTTATCGGTGCAACTAGTGAACTTAATGAAATTAACTACCGCAATAGCGACTGCATGTTCGACTTCAGGGACCGTATTGAAGAACTGAAGAAACAGTTTGATTTTATTATTGCTGATTCAGCACCATCATATTCAAATGTTATGATCGCAGCGCATATGTCAGCTGATTACCTTCTTATCCCTACCCTGCTGGAGAAGCAGGCCCGTAATGCAGTTGGTAAACAGCTTACTTATATGCTGAAAATTAAGCGGAACTACAATCCTACACTGCAGTTCATGGGGACTTATGTGACCCAGACGCAGGTGAAAAATTATAAAAAACCACTTAAAGAAGGATATCTGGGGCCTATTGATACACTGAATCTGAACCTCCTCATCGAGATCCTTCAGGGAAAAGGCTACTCTGAAGAATACATTCTCGCCTATATATCATTTGTACCTGCTGCTGCAAAAGAAGCGATCGAACTTGGTCTCTCCTTTGATGAATATGACCCCAAGTGTCTTCCTGCAATTCAGTATAAAGAACTTACCCAGAAAATTATTATGCTCGCAGGAGGTAAGTAATGGCCAAGAAACCTTTTATGAAGCGACTACAGGCGCAGCAGGAAATGAAAAAAAATTCTGCTATTGTTTCTGATATTGAAAAGGTCATTGCAAATAAACAGCCAGATGAGCAGAGTCATGATATAGCTGCGCACCAGATTATGGCGGATATTGCACGCCCGGATATCGAACCTGATGGTCAGATAATACGCGTCGATATAAATCTGGTTTATGCTGAAGAACAAGTGCGACCTGAAGAAGACTTCGAGGAAGATATCATCGATGGTATGTCTGATACCTTCGAAACTATAGGGATGCTTACCCCGCCTCGTTGTTATCCTCGTGACAGACGTGGCTACCAGATATGGTTAGGTGAAACGCGTGTTCGCACTGCCCGCAAGCGTGGAGATACCCACATTGATATTTATGTTGGTAAACCACCACGGGAAAGAAAAGAACGCATCATCGGTCAGCTTATTGAAAACCTGCAGCAGTCTGGTTTGAAACCATTAGCGACTGCAAAATCGTTCTATGAGCTCAAGCATGAGTTCAATATGACGGGTGAGCAAATCGCAAAAACTATGGGTAAGCCTACCTCATTTGTCAGTAAACACCTTCGTCTCATTGATGCACCAGAAAATGTTACCGCCCTTCTCCGGGATAAAGTCACATCCGATGTCGATCTGGCATACACACTGATACAGGTAAATGAAAAGTCTCCCGAAGAGGCCGAGAAGCTTGTCGCAGCTGCGCGAGTGTCTGGTATTTCACGTTCGCAGGTTAAAGCTGTTCTTGATGCAGTTAAGAAGAAAAGCAAAGGTGAGATTTCGCATGCGAAATCTCAGGCTCAGAACAAAAAACCAACCCAGCCTTTGGGCAGCAATTCAGATGTAAAAACCTGGCAGGTTGTTGTCGAGATAGACGGTCAGCAAGGAGTAATAATGACTGATCGTGCGCCAGACAAAGCTGGGTATGTGTGGGTGAAAATGGACATTGGTGAGATTTCAGTTGAGGCTTCTGAACTACGTGTCAAAGGGATGCGCTCTCAGTGGTGAAATCAACCCCGTTCACCGAAATGGCCACGGCATTCCGTGGTCAAATTGTCCGCCACTGGGCGCTTCGTTATCCCGGAAGGCAATCTGAAGCAGCTACCGCATTAACAGAAGCGGCTATCAATCTAGGATACGTTACAAGAAGCAGGCCGGTACCCGGCGCGGCGTTACTTTCATGGGCCTCTAACCCGGCTGAAACTCCGTTGTGGGCAGCTCAGACGGCGTTAACATTGATGCTCAGCATCGGCTGGAAGCCCGAAAGTAACCAGGACTGGTGTGGTATGTCGGCGTTGATATTCAGAGCTAATCGTACACTTCCACTTGAGCAGTTAGTCGCTTCCTTGCCTGATAGCATAGACAGGCAAACTGCTACCGGATGGTTCGTGGCTGCAATTGAAGAGGATTCCAGCTACCGTTACAACAGGAAATCCAGATGACCTTTCAAGAGCTCGATGCTTGTATCGCAGGCTCTGGCAGACGTTCTATCGCGTCAGCATTAATCGCTTTTATTCTTGATGCGCTTGATGACGGACAGGATGGAGTTGATCTTGATACCTTCCAGAGCCACACGCGCTTCGTTCGTAATAATGTAACCACGGTAGCCAGTTATCTGCAGCTACATGAAATTATCCATATACTGTATTACCGTGATGGTGCTGCAGAACGTCAGTATGAGTCCGTTAATAATTACGGGCGGTGGGCAAAGCAGCACTATCGTCCTTCTGAGGCTCTTATACAGCTGCATCGACGTGATTAAATCAAAAGATTTCGCATGCGAAATCTGGCTATTCAGGTGACGATTTCTGAAGGGTGATATGACCAAGATTTCGCATGCGAAATCTTGGGATGGAAGATCATCTTATCATTGCCACCGGAAGATCATCCCAGCGCGTTGTATAAGCGGGAGAAAGCATCTCCCGCTTCATCTGCCATTCAGGCGCAATTCCCCGCCCCGCAAACCATACTTTCCCCAGGCCGGAATGGTTGATGCCGTCGAGCACCTTCATCAGTTCCTCACTGTGTGCTCTGGGCTGTACGTCATCAAACAGATTCAGCTGAGAGACGCCGGTCGGGGAGAAATCGTTCAGCATGATGCCGGCTTTGGCATAGCGATGGCCGGAGACCCAGATCCTGTCCAGCGCTCTGACTGCAGCAGTAATAATATCCCGGGTGTCCCGCGTGGGTGTCATCAGTTTCTCTGTTGCCAGATTGCCGTAATAAGGCTCGTTGATGGCGAACGGCGACGTTTTAATGAAAGCCGAGATATGCCGGCAGTACTGGTGCTCTCCGCGCAGCTTCTCCGCTGCGCGTTCTGCATGCTGGCAGATGGCCTGACGCATGGCTTCATACGTTGTGACGCGTTCTCCGAAAGAACGGCTGCAGACAATCTGCTGTTTTGGCGGGGGTGCTTCTTCCAGCGAGATGCATGGTTCTCCGTTCAACTCCCGGACCGTTCTCTCCAGTACCACGTTGAAGTTTTTCCGGATGAAGGTTGGATTCGCGCGCGCCAGCTGCAGCGCAGTGGTGATACCCATTGTCCCCAGCGTCTTCGAAATTCTCCGGCCCACCCCCCAGATTTCTTCCACCGGCTGCAGTGAGAGCAGTTTCTCCGTCCGCCGGGGATTGCCCGGGGTCAGAGCCAGCACACCGCCAAATTGTGGCCATTCTTTTGACGCCCATTGAGCGCTTTTAGCCAGCGTTTTCGTGGGGCCCATGCCGACACCGATGGTGAGTCCCGTACCGTTACCAACATGGACACGCAGCTGCCGACCGAAGTCTTCAAAGTCAATGCAGCGGTTGATGCCCCGGATATCGAGGAACATCTCATCAATGGAATACTGTTCCACGCGCGGCGCCAGCTCTTCCAGATGTGTCATTACCCTGGCGGACATCGAGGCGTACAGCTCATAGTTGCTGGAGAACACGTGCAGCTTCTCGGGAAACTGTGCGTCCTTCAGCTGGAACCACGGTACGCCCATTTTGATACCAAGAAGTTTTGCTTCTTTTGAGCGGGCGATAACGCAGCCGTCGTTGTTGCTCAGCACGACAACCGGTTTACCCCGCAGGTCAGGGCGAAACACCTTCTCGCAGCTGGCATAGAATGAGTTGACGTCAGCCAGGGCAAACATCAGTCCGCTCCGCGCGTCTTATGGATAAACGCGGTCACCACACCAAAAATCTGCAGCGTCTCCGGGTCAGGGTGAAGGGCAGGGTAGGCCGGGTTCATGGGCTGCAGTACAGGACGGGGCGTCAGCAGAAGCCGTTTGACGGTAAATTCCCCCTCCATTTCGGCGATGACAATGTCCCCGTGCACCGGTTTCTCTGCCTTGTCGACGACCATCAGGTCGCCTGAATTCAGGCCAATATCGGTCATTGAGTTGCCGATAGCCCGGACAAAATAGGTGGAGGCCCGGTGCCGGATGCAGTACTCGTTCAGATCCAGCTCCGCTTCCGTGTAATCTGCCGCCGGCGATGGAAAACCGGCGGCGCAACGCTCGGTAAAAAGGGGAAGGGTCATGACCCCGGGTTCGAGGGAGGCAGCAATAAACTTCATTTTTAGCGTCTCATTAACTGTATTTATATACAGTAATTATTTTGCCGCCTTTATTTTTTTGCAAGCCTCTTTACGCAGCTCCGGGCTAAAACATTGCTGTGGTTACGAAAAAAAACGACTGACTGTAAAAACGTATGTCAGAGCGTGCGCTGCGCTGATATCGTATAATATACAGATAATAAATAGGTTTTTTACCTGAGGAGGTGTTTATGTCACCCGGATTCAGAAAGACTCTCCGCTTTGCCGGCGTCCCCGTCGACAGCAGCGAACCGGTACGCAGACAGTACGGCAGCCGCATGATAGGTATCGTGACGGTATGCCTGCTCCCGCTCCTGGTGTTCGATGTCCCGCTGTGGGTTTTCGTGCTCTCCCAGGTTATCTGGGGCGCGGGCGTGTATATCGGCCTCTCCGTGGCCGGAGATAAATCCCGGAACCGCTGATGCTTTGTCGCTGATTGTATGAAAAAAACACAGGCGTGATGACGCCTGTCCCCCCCGCGCTTCTCCGCTGTCTGCCTTCAGGTTATCCACAATCTTAAACCCCGCTTTTGTGGACAGGTATGTCGATACTCCTCTTTCCCCTGATGTCGCTGAAGGCCTGCCACCCGCTGCCAGTATCTCGCGTCCGGTCGGGTACGGGACGGGCGGCTTTTCCGCTCAGGCCCGGCGTCGTTGAGAGTGTACGCCAGTCCCTCGCCCTTTTAAGGAACGCCCTTCAAGCCGCTTTCGCGGCATATTCTCGCCGCCATAAAAAACTGGCGGCTGCGATATTCCACGGTCGGCCTGACCCGTGACCGGACGCGATGAACAGGCAGCGTGCGGCAGGGAACGGTATCGCGGTGATACCTCCTGTCCCCTCTGACTACAGGAGTGCTGCCATGTCCAGATTCATTCTCGGGAACTGTATTGATGTGATGCGCGGATTCCCCGACCGTGCCGTGGACCTTATCGTGACAGACCCGCCCTATTTAGTGGGCTTTAAGGACCGTCAGGGCAGACAGATTGCCGGGGATGTGACGGACGAATGGCTGCAACCGGCTACGCAGGAGATGTACCGCGTCCTCAAAAAAGACGCCCTGATGGTCAGTTTCTACGGCTGGAACCGGGTGGACCGCTTTATGGCCGCGTGGAAGGCGGCGGGGTTCTATGCCGTGGGCCAGCTTGTGTTCACCAAAACCTATGCTTCCAACCGCCGTAATGCGAAAGACCGTCGCGGATTCGTGGACTACCGCCATGAAGGGGCTTATGTCCTTGCCAAAGGCCGCCCGGTGCCGCCCCTCAGACCGCTGCCGGATGTGATGCCTTTTCCGTATACCGGCAACCCACTGCACCCAAACCAGAAACCGGTAGAGGCGCTACAGCCGCTGATTGAGTCATTCAGCGCCCCGGGCGCGATTATCCTGGACCCGTTTGCGGGGAGTGCCTCGACCTGCGTCGCCGCATACCGCGCCGGACGCCGCTACATCGGCATTGAAATGCTGGCGCAGTACCACCGGGCCGGAACCGAGCGACTGGCCGCCATGCACCGGGCCGTCAACACCCCGGCGGCGAACGATGAATGGCTCCCGGAGGTGGCGTAATGAACTACAACGGACACGAAGCCCTGCGCCGCGATATGGCCGGGCTGGCCAACAACATCTGCGACCTGAAAACCACCCTCAAAGTGCTGGAAGAGACGTATCACTACCGGCACGACGGACTGGCGGAGCGGCTTGCCGGTATCAGCCTGCGGCGTCTCAGCGTCCTGATGGATGAGGCATTCAATATCGCCTTGATGCTCGACGAAAGCTTTCTGGACTGACAACCGGGGGCGGGACAACCCCACTGAATCACGGAGACAACATCATGCTGTATGGCACCCGTAAAGAACTGAACAAAAAACTTAAACGCATGTTTGGGAACGAAGAACGCTACGCCCTGCTGGTCTGGACGAAAGAAGACGTGATGGCCCTGGCCGGGAACATGACGGAGGCCGAGGCTCACACCCTGCTTGAGCTTATCGGCCGCACGGGAACGGGGGAGCACACCGAAGAAGGCGTGTCATTCCGCACCGTGCAGGCGCTGTACGCCGGGATTCGCCCGGGCATTCCCCGCGTGAGCGTCCCCGTCGATACGCTGTATCGCATCACGGACATTGCCGCACAGGCGATTAACGGAGAAGACGAGCATTCGCCGTCGCTGACGGTCGATCACTACCCGAGTGTCGCTGACGCTCAGGCAGAAATCGCCTGGCTGAAACGTGAACTGGCCGCCTGACCCGACCGCCCCGCTGAACGGCGGGGCACTCACCGAAGGAAAACAACCATGAGAAACGACACCTTCAACGCGCTGATACTCCGCCACGGCGACCGGATGCTACAGGATGCGGGCTGGCCCGACGCTGTTGATATGGCGCCCGTCGCACCTGAAATCGTACCCGGCTGGCTCGCTGCCTGCGGCTCTCTCAGCGGTGCGGAAATCCTCACGCTGACAGAGCAGCTTTGCCAGCCGCTGACGTATGGCCGGGCAGCGTTGTTGCTCGCCAGCGCCCGGCGGCTGGCGGGAACCCCGGCGCGTCTGCATCTCTTTCCGGTTCAGGCATATCCGCATCCGGAGCGGCTGTCTGACTGTCAGGTTATCCGCCTGCCTTACGCGCAGGAATGGCTGACGGCAGCGGAATGTGACGATCTGCTGGCCTTCCTGAAAGCCTCCCTCACGCAGATAACAGAAATCGTGTGCCGGGATACGAAACGTATCGCTGCCGCGCTGGTTCCTTCCGCCGCCCCGCGACTGATGGACAGGTGTTTCGGGGACTGGCGGTTGCTGGCCGACGAGTATGACCATGAAAACTGGCTGGACGCAGGCGAGACCGACAGGCTGGATCAGGTCCTCGATGCCGTTCTGGTACGCAATGCGCGATTCTGCCCGGTCCTGCTCACCCTGGTAAATGAGCGGGAGGAAAACATGGAGGGCGTCGGGGTTATTACAGACCTGCTGCGTTTTCCGGGCGATCCGGTTCGCCGCTGGCTTGATCGCCGCGTATTGCGGGACGTGGTGAGAGAGGCCCGCGGCGTCAACACTCAGGTGTGACAGGTCGTTTCTGTGGGGGAGGGGAAACTCCCCCTTTATCTGCCTGCCGGCGCAGGAGGACCCGTGCGATAAGGATGTCCCCGTGCCGGCTCCGCGTTTACCCGGCCCGGCCTCCGGGCCTTTTGGGTGAAAACCCGCCTCTGTTATCGCCGTGTCGTGTGCGGGCGGTGCCGTGCCTTCACTATAGCCCGGCCGCTGCAGATGCAAGGGTGCGCTGACGCCGCCATCCTCGCCCGGTCGCAGTGTTTTTAATGAGTCTCGCCGTTCTTCCCGTCGTTTTCTCGCTCATGTTTCGCTCCAAAACCGTCCAGACCGGCTTCGCGCTTTATCTGCGCTGCGGCCTCCGGTGTCGCCCCTGCATCTTCCGCTTTTCGCCGGGCTGTCGTGTCGGCACGGCACCGCCCGGTGTCGCAGTCCATGTGATTACGGAGGTTTTACCATGCAGTCTGTGAAAGCACGCCCCGTCCTGAATGTTGAAGAGTCCGACCGCCTGTCTTTTATGCCCTACATGTTTGGCAATGATTTTATGCTCGCTGAATTGCAGGTGTATGCGCTGGCCAAAAAATGGATGCCCGAATATGAAGTCGAATTCTGGTATTACATCCGCTTACCGGAAGGAGGCGGTTACATGATGCCGGATTGTGGCCGGGTTCATCTGGTCAACAGTGAAAACTGGTTTGATCGCATTGTGAGCGCCGACGCTGCGGGCATTATTCTGACATCGCTGGCCGTTAACCGTCGTCTGGCGGCAAATCATGACAGCGGCAACCCGGCCCTGACTCACCTTTACATGCTGCGTGATGCCCAAATCTGGAACCACATTATCCTTCACCCGGAATGCAACGCCATTTACGCCGCGCTGGACTGATTAACGACCGGGGCGGCCATGCCGCCCCGCAGGGAGACGAAAAAATGAATTCATCCATCACCACTCCGGCCGTCTACGTGGGCACGTATCACCAGTACAACTGCGGCAGCATTTTCGGCAAATGGTTTGATTTAACCGATTTCGACGACGAAGACGCGTTTTATGACGCCTGCCGGACGCTGCACGCCGGCGAGGAAGACCCCGAGCTGATGTTCCAGGACACCGAGGGCATCCCGTCACAGTTTGCCTCTGAATCATCCGTAAAGTGGGCGTTTATCGAGGCTTTCCGGCAGGCACAGGACGACGGGCGCGCCGCCGCGTTTGTAGCATGGGCGGAGTATACCGGCGAGTGCGACTATGACGCCTTTGAAGACGCGTATTACGGCGAAGCGGAAAGCGAGGAAGATTTCGCTTATGGCTTTGTGGAGGACAACGACCTGTTAAACGAGGTGCCTGAATCCCTGCGCGTGTATTTCGATTATGAGGCATACGCGCGGGATTTATTCAGCGACGGGTATGTGTTCCATGACGGTTATGTCTTCAGAAACTGAATGATGTCCGGCGGGGAAACCCGCCGGTTAAGGAGAAAAAAATGAAACTTGCACCACAAAGCCGCGAGATCCTGCGACAGTACAAAGCCCTGATTAACGCACGCCGCCGGGATGCCGGGCAGCGGGAACTGACCACCGCCCAGGTGATTGACGAAATCTGTGAATACATGACCTGTCAGTGTGCCGTCTACATTGGCGGACACTTCATCTTACAGGGCGGCAAGGGCCAGTAAGCAGTAAGTTCGATGGCAGGCGTCCGGGCCGGAGGGCGCCTGTCAGCCCGCGCGCAAAACCCTGACAGGCTGCGCCTGCCGGAGAGAAACGTCGCCGCGCCTCCGGCGCCGCTCGCTCTCTTCTCCGTTCTCAGTCGCTGAAGCCTGATAATAGGCGTATTATCCACAGTAGCTTTCTGGAAAATGGTGAAGGTGTGCATATGTCAAAATGGAATATCGCCTCATTCTCAAAAGACGAACAGGACAAAGTCTCCGTCGATAAAGCGGCCGCCGCTGTTGCCTGGCAGGAACGGATGAACAAGCCTGTTGTTCACGAACTCGTTGAGCGGGAACAGCCCGAACATCTGCGCGAATATTTCCGTGAACGGCTCCGGGTGCATCGGCTGAACAGTCAGCAGCTGCCCCGCGCCAATGCGCCCGAATACCAGAAGCCGGAAGACGGTGGCAGTGAGTGTAAGTCTTAGTTTTATATGCCCGGGGAGGGACTGCGATGCGTGTGTCTGTTTTATTTGCTCTGACGTCTGTGTTCAGCGCGTTGAATCTCGTATTTATGCCATTCCATCCCTTTATGATGTTGTGGGCTTTCGGGCTCTCCATCGGCTTTATTCTGGTTAATGTTATTGCCGACAGACTGCGTCTGTGGTCCGGTATTGCATGGGGGATGGCTGCCGCCGTAATAGTCGTTTTTATGCTTAACGGTAGAGAGCCCGATGCAGAAAACCGGGTGCTCATCAGTTCATTCGCATGTCTCGTCTCAGCATGGTATGCCGGGGTTCAGTTCAGAAAAGAGAAGAGCGAGTCTCTGTCCTGACCGGTACTATTTCTGCCTCTGCCTCTGCCTCTGCCTCTGCCTCTGCCTCTTCGTTTTGCTGTTGCTGCTATTGTTTATGTTGTTGAAGTTGCTGCTCTTCCTCTTCCTCACATTCTTTTCACACAATCTGCCACCGGGACACCTTCGGCTCCCGACCGCTGCGCGTCCGGTCGTCGAGCCACACTCCGCTAACCGCGAAAGGACGCGGTAAGCTCCGCCGAACCCGCCAGGCGGTTTCGGGCCTGCCGGCTAGTGTCTGATGTCTGACGTCAACGGCAGGCTTGCAGCATCCGTTCCGGATGCGCCGCCCCTTTTACGCGCCGTCACCTGCGCTTTTCGCACCCCGGCAAACTGACGCCGGGCTGTAAGGGGCAACGCCGTTTTCGCTGCCGCTTCTCCGACGTTGCGGCGGGTTCCTGCTCTTTCCTTACCTGGTGCCGTTTCACCCCTTTGAGTCCTTTCGCCGGGGCTGAGACAAGCACAACCCGTCTTGCCGTCCATGCACTGCTGGCGCACGGCCATAAAAACTTTTTGCCTGAACCCGCAAAAACTTTTCACGTCCGGCATGGACGGCTTCACCGGGCCGTGCTCGTTGACGCCCTTGCGGCGAACGGCTCTCAAACGGGTGAAGGTAACAACCAGCGGAGCAGAGCAGCAGGTCCCCGCAAAACGTCAAAACCGCGGCACCGGCAACTCAACGGGTGACGGTTTTTAAAGGCAAAACAACAGAGTAAGGAGATTCATCATGGCAGCACGTGGCGTTAACAAAGTCATTCTGGTCGGACATCTGGGACAGGACCCGGACGTGCGTTACATGCCCAACGGGGGCGCAGTGGCAAGCCTGACGCTGGCCACGTCCGAAACATGGCGTGATAAGCAGACGGGAGAGATGCGCGAAAACACCGAATGGCACCGTGTTGTCATGTTCGGCAAGCTCGCGGAAGTGGCGGGAGAATACCTGCGTAAAGGCGCGCAGGTCTACATCGAGGGCCAGATGCGTACCCGTAGCTGGCAGGACGATACCGGCGCCACGCGCTACGTCACCGAGGTGCTGGTCGGGCAGAGCGGCACCATGCAGATGCTCGGCGGTCGTCGTGGAAATGGTGAGCCTGAGAGCGCCGCGCCGCAGCAGCCCGCGCAGCCGCAGAGTTCAGCCGCTCCGGCACAATCTGCTGACGCTCCGGCTAAATCCCCGAAAGCGAAGGGCGGTAAAAAAGGCCGTCAGAGCGCCGCCCCGTCTCAGCTTCCTCCTCAGCCGTTCCCGGATGATTACCCGCTGACCGATGACGATGCGCCCTTTTAAACCATGATGAACACGCCCCGCTCAGGCGGGGCAGTTAAAGGAGAAACACATGAATCACAACGTTAAACCTCCGCTGGGATCCCTGTCAGATGGCACGTTTACCCGCGAGCAGGCCAGAGCGGTCGCGGCGCAGTATCAGAATGTGGCGATTGAGGATGACCAGGGGACGCATTTTCGCCTCGTCGTCCGTCATCAGGATGACGGCAGCATGGTCTGGCGTGTCTGGAATTTTGAACCGGGCGGTGAGTTCCTGATGAACCGTTATATCCGGGACTACGGAGTACGCAAAACGCAGTAAGCCTTAAGAGGTGCCGGGCAGATGGGTCTGCCCGGCAGACATTAACTAATATCGGAGAGAAATCAATCATGTCAGTGACCGAGTCTAAAGCAAAAACCCCCGCGAAAACCAGCAAAAAAGTGGTAAAACCTGCCGAATCCGCCGCCCTGAAAGCCGCGCTTGAGGCCGCACAGATTGAGATGGTGCCGCTGTCGGCGCTGGTCAAATCCCCGCTGAACGTCCGCACCATCCCGTATCCGCCGGAGAGCGTCCGGGAAATGGCTGACTCCATTCTCGCGGTCGGCCTCATTCAGAATCTGGTGGTTCACACGCTGCCGGACGGCCTGTCGGGCGTCGCAGCGGGCGGTCGTCGTCTGGCGGCCCTGCAGCTTTTACAACGCGAGCAGCGCATCGATGCCGGGCATCAGGTCATCGTGAAGCGTGTCAGCGACGAACTGGCAGTAGTGGCTTCGATGGTCGAGAACAACAACCGGGTGGCGATGCACCCGGCAGAGCAAATCAGCGGTTTCCGCACGCTGTCTGAGCAGGGCAAGACCCCGGCGCAAATCGGGGACCAGCTGGGGTACAGTTCGCGCCACGTCCAGCGCATGCTGAAGCTCGCCAGCCTTGCCCCGGAACTGATTGCCCTGCTGGCAGAGAACACGCTCGATGTGGAGCAGTGTCAGGCGCTCAGTCTGGAAAGTGACCCGGCGCGTCAGGTGGAGATTTACCAGCGCGTGAAGGCGCAGCACAGCTACGCTCCGGCTCACATGCTGAAACGCGCCATCACGGACACCGAAATATCGGTTCGCGACGCCCGATTTATGTTTGTCGGGCGCGAAGCGTATGAGGCCGCAGGGGGCGAAGTGCGCGAGGACCTGTTCAGCGCGCAGGAGGGCGACGGAACGGCAGACGGGGTACTGGTCGGGCGTCTGGTGCAGGAGAAGCTGGAGTCCGCCGCGCTGGCTGTTGAAATGCAGGAGGGCTGGTCATGGTCACTGGCACGGGAAGGGGCGGTGCGGAATTACGGTGACGACCGCGAGCATTATCTGGTCCTGCCGGAGCCGGAGGGTGAACTCAGCGCTGACGAGCAGCGGCGTCTCGATGAACTGTACGCCACGCAGGAAGCCACGGCGACGTATGAAGATGAAGCCGCCATTCAGGTGCTGATTGACGAGATTGAAGAGGCAGCATCGATCCGGGCATGGACACCGGAGCAGAAAGCGGCCTGTGGCGTGGTGGTCAGTCTGAGTGACGGCGAGCTTTGCATCCAGCGCGGTGTGCAGAAGAAGGTGCAGGCGGCGGTCGCTGACGCGCAGGAAAGTACCGTCTCTCAGGCTTCCATCCATGTGGTCGCCAGCAGCACCCCGGATGTGGCAGAGGGTATCAGCGTACCGCTTCTGAAAAAAATGTCGTCCGAGAGAACGCTGGCGGTGCAGGCGGAACTGGTGCGGCAGCCACAGAAAGCCGTGGCCTTGATGGTCTGGCGGCTGTGCAGTTGCGTGTTCCACTACTGTATCACCACCCGGCACCCGTTCGTGATGAATCTCGGGGTTCACCACAGCAGTCTGACCAGTGAAGCCCCGACCGGAGAAAACGGTCAGGCATGGCAGTCGCTGATGCAGGAGAAAGCCCGTCTGGAAGCCATGCTGCCGGAGGGCTGGAAGAACGATTTCACCACCTTTTTTGCCCTCGACGGACAGACCCTGATGTCGCTGATGGCCTTCTGTACTGCCTGTTCCGTGGATGGCGTCCAGACCCGCGAACACGGACATACCAGCCGCAGTGACCTCGACGGTGTCGAGGCAGCGCTCGGGTTCCATCTCCGTAACTGGTGGCAGCCAACAGCGGATAACTTCCTCGGGTTACTCAGCAAGAATCAGATTGTGGCGGCGCTGAAAGATGCCGGACTGACCGGGGCCGCCTCGGATGCTGAAAAAATGAAGAAAGGCGATGCCGCCAGTCACGCCGAACAGTGGCTCTCCGGGACCCGATGGGTGCCGGGATGGATGCAGTCCCCGGATGCCGCAACGCCGGAAGAAGCAGACACCACGCCTGACACTGACGAACCCACCTCACACGCTGCCTGATAACGGAGACGCCGCCCTGCGGGGCGGCGATAAGGAGACGATGATGCGCAATATTATTACCCCCGATGTCCTGAAAACCATGATCCCACAGGAATACGAAGACTGGCGCGAAGGAGGAGAGGATTTGCGCCGCGAACTGACCCATGCCGTAATGCGTGACCTGAGCTGCCCGGACAACTGGGACATGAACGGGGAGTACCGCAGCGAGTTCGGGGGCTTTTTCCCGGTACAGGTCCGCTTCACGCCTTCACACGGTAACTATCATCTCGCCGTGTGCAGTCCCGGCGATATCTCTCCGGCCTGGATGGTGGTGTTTATCCCCGCCAGCGGTCGTCCGTTCTCGGTTATCAGCACGCTGTCGGACTGGTCGCCGGAAGCCATCAGCCACACGCTGAGTCTGGTTGCCCGGCTCGATGCTGATGGCTACAGTCAGGCCAGCATCATCAGCATGCTGGTCATGGAGGGCGCACAGTGAACGCATCAACAACGTCTCTGGTGACCCTGAAGCCAGCCCGACAGGCAGCGCTGCAGGCGGTCCTGTCGGTGGAGGAATCCCGCCGTCTCGGTGCGCGTCTGCCCGCCATGCCACACGTGCGCACCTTCCTGCGTCTGCTGACCGGGAACAGCCGCATGAACACGACCGTGGCGCAGCGCATTCCCGGCCTCAACTGGGACCCGAAGCATCGCCTGAGCAGCCTCAAACAGGTGGAGGAGGCGCTTGATGAACTGATTGCCAGCCACGGGGAGTGCTGCCCGCTGCCGCTGCCGGTGGATGTTCAGGCTGAACTGTTCCCGGAAGTGCTGCACACCCGCACAGAACGCCGGTTGCAGCGCAGAAACATCGCGTTCACCCGCAGCATGCGCCGGGAAGAACGGACGCTGGCACATCACTGGCGGCTGCGGCAGAACCTGCTGGGGCAGGCCGTCACGGAGCTGAACTTTCAATCCCCGGAGACGGTCAGCAGCTGGTACCGCCGGTGGGCCGAAGAGTTTGACGCGCGTGAGCTGGAGCCGGCTTTCTGGCACTGGCGGTCGCGGTTTGCCTCGCTGGCTTCCCTGGACTGGCTACGTGACGCGAAGGAACCGCTGTACGGGGTCATTCATGAAATCGGCTTCATTGTACGTGACACCCCGGAGGCTGTGCGTCAGGCAGAGCGCTGGCAGGTGCCGAACAAGCTGACGGATCGGAGGCGGGGATGAGGTGGCGTTACTCCCTGCGCTGGAAATTACCCTCACCGTGTCCCGGTCCGCATGAACTGGCATCCGAAGTGGTGGAGGCGGGACAGCCTGCGCCCGGATCCATTATGTCGCTCTGGGTGGCGGGCGCCGGGTATGCGGTGTGCGTGGATTTTCCCGATGAGCGGCAGATTAAGCGCTGGAGCGATGAGCGCAAAGCCGCTGCGCGCCGCCGGAATCTGGCGCGGCGGGTTAACCGAATAGCGCCTCTGTTTGCTGAGGAACTGATTGAGAGGGAGCTTGAGGGGCGACCAGACTATTTCCGGGGAAAATCTCAGACCTGAAACGGGTAAGGCCCGGTTCAGGCGCGCATTGATGTGGAGCCTGCAACGTCTGAAAGAAAAAAGCACAACCCCGGATAAAAAGAGGGGCGCTGACGCGCTCCTTTTTATCCTGTCTCTGTATTATTGACCTTAAATCCTTTGTCTCCCTGATACGGTTTTCTGACAGGGTGAGTCTCTCCTCCTGCTGCTTTCTCTCTTCTTCCGTTTCTTTCTGACTGGCGAGGCCCGGCGACACCTTCGGCTCCCGACCGCTGCGCGTCCGGTCGTCGAGCCACACTCCGCTAACCGCGAAAGGACGCGGTAAGCTCCGCCGAACCCGCTCGCGGTTTCGGGCTATCGCTAGTGTCTGATGTCTGACGTCAACGGCAGGCCTGCAGCATCCTTGTCAGGATGCGCCGCCTCTGTCGCGCCGTGGCCTGCGCTCCCTGCATCCCGGCAAAAAAACGCCGGAACGTAAGGCGCAACGCCGTTTCGCTCGTCGCGCCCCGTCGTTGCCGGGGTGCCTGCCCTGGTGTTCCGTGCGCCTTTCACCGTTTAAGCCCCTTCGCCCGGGAATATCCCGCCACAAACCGCCTGGCTGTCCAGTACCGCTGATGCTCTCCGGCGACATTTTTTGCCGAAAACCCGACAAATAATGTCGCCTCCGTACCGGACATCTGCACCGGCCCGTGTCTGTTCTTTCCCGTTGCGGCGAAGGTTCTCAAACGGGTGAGGTTCACAACCCGGAAACAACCGGCAGCCACCCCACGAAACGTCAACACCGCGACGAATGAAACTCAACGGGTGATGTTCTTTAAAAATCAGGAGGAAAAAATGCAGACACAGGCGATGCGTGTTTATCAGATCACCTTTACCGGACGCGACGCAAAAGGCGTTATTCCGATGTTTACCCGCGTGAAAGCCATGACCGGAAAGGGCGCGATTAAGGCGTTTATTGAGCGTTACAAACCTGTTCAGGGCTGGTTTCTGGGCGATCCCGAAGACATTACCGACAACGTGCAAAAGGAGGCAGAAGAAGCAGAGAGCAAAGCGCAGAGATGAAAAAAGCAGGGAAACCCCTGCTTTATCCAAGCCGCAGAAATCGCAGCAACGACTTTTGCGGCATACAGCAACTGATAAGGAGGTACCAGTGTACACAGTATCTATTGTTTCACCGTCTGACGGCGCTGTAAAGCCCCGCCATCATTCCCGACTCCTTCGCGCCGATATTCCCGCGACGGAGATAGACCCTGCGCTCAGGGCTTTCGGGCGGCACATTGCGAAATCTGTTCGCAAGGGGCGCGGAGTCCACATTCCCGCGATGAAAAACGCAGATTTTGGTCAGGTGCTCCGCACCCTCGAACTTACACGCGCATGTAACTAACCAGGTGAGCCGCTCCGAAAGGGGCGGCAACAGCAGAAGGAGGACATCATGAGTCACACCACCACACAGGCTGTCAGCGTCGACATTAACCCCCACAGCGGCGCGGGAGAGGTCATCCCGTCTTTGCCCGTTGAGCGCATTGTGGCGCAGCGAAACAGCGGCGTGACGGCGTTTCTGGAGGCGATAAGGCTGCTACGTGACGCGCAGAAACTCATTTTTGAAGCATCCGGGCGCGGGTGGATCTCAGGCATGACCGACATCATCGAACGCAGCCTGTCAGCTGACCGCAGCACCACGCGGGAAGCCGCCTTAAAACGCAGCGTCTGCCGTTATGCCGATCGCGACATCTGGACGCGCCTGATGAATGACACGGGCATGTTTACGCTGATGAGCGAGGCGCAGCGCAAGGCGTGGGATACGCAGCTCTACAGCGATGACTGCCCCGAAATCACCCTCGACAACGTGATCGCCACGTTCCGGGCGCTTAACGCCAGCAAGGGGGCTACGTTTGAGCAGGGCGTGATTGACGTGTTCCGCAACCTTTCATGGGACTATAAAACGCATAATCCGTGCCTGCTGGGAAAGAAAATTATCATTGATGGTGTCCTGGACAATCATCGCGGGCTGTATTTTTCCGTGCGCACGTATGCACAGAACCGCATCGATGACCTTGCCCGCCCGTTCTGGTTACTCGACGGAAAGACCATTCCCGACAACCGCGTCTCCGAGGGGGCAAACCTGAGCGCGTTTATCAGCCAGGGCGGCGCGGCGAGTGTGGGCGAGGTGTTCGCGTGTGAGTATTTCACGGTACGCACATACAAAAAAGGCTCCGCGCACGTCACCTTTACCCGGCCCGACCTGGTGGAGAAGGTGAACGACATTATCGCGCGACACTATCCGGGGGCGCTGCCGCCGGTGGTCTGATGCGCTGGCGGGGGACTCGTTCCCCCGTCACTGTCTGTCCGTCCGCCGAAAACCTGCCTGCGGCGCGTGGCAGGGCTGCGCTGACGCGCCGCCACGGCCACTCTTTCACAGGGAAAATATCCTTTTCCCGTACTCGTTCTGACTGTTCCGCTGATATCTTCCCCTGTTCCATTCTCTCTTCTGCTGTTTCTTTCTGACAGGCCAGACCCGGGGACACCTTCGGCTCCCGACCGCTGCGCGTCCGGTCGTCGAGCCACACTCCGCTAACCGCGAAATGACGCGGTAAGCTCCGCCGAACCCGCCAGGCGGTTTCGGGCTATCGCTAGTGTCTGATGTCTGACGTCAACGGCAGGCTTGCAGCATCCTTGTCAGGATGCGCCGCCCTTTTACGCGCCGTGGCCTGCGCTCCCTGTATCCCGGCAAACGGCCGCCGGGCTGTAAGGGGCAACGCCGTTTCGCTGCCGCTTCTCCGACGTTGCGGCGGGTTCCTGCTCTTTCCTTACCTGGTGCCGTTTCACCCCTTTGAGTCCATTCGCCGGGGCTGAGACAAGCACAGTCGCTGTCAGCCGTCCAGGGTAAATGACACGCGGTAAACCGCGCCCTGGACATCTGCCATCGCCGGTGCTCGTTTACGCCCTTGCGGCGAACGGCTCTCAAACGGGTGAAGGTAACAACCAGCGGAGCAGAGCAGCAGGTCCCCGCAAAACGTCAAAACCGCGGCCCCGGCAACTCAACGGGTGAGGGTTTTAAAACCTTAAAGTCAAAAAAGGAAAACATTCATGAATACCCGCATCGTTCATTCCATATCGTCCGTTCTGCGTACTGATGGCTTTGTGCGCAATATCCACGCCGCTAACCCGTTCGATGTTATCCGCGCCGATGTGGTGCTTGCGCGCATCGAGAAAGAAGCAGGGCGCTGCTGCGGGATGCACTACGAGCTGTATCAGGCGCGCGTGCTGGGCGATGCGCTGGATTATCTGGATGCGCTGCCGCTGAAAGACCGCCCGGCGCTCATGGGCGCGGCGGCAAAACGCGGTTACATCCTGACGCTGGCTGAAGAAGGGTACGCGCAGGAAGCCCGCGATGTGCTTATGAGTGAACTGGCGGAAAACGAATAGACAAAAAAACGGGTGGCGGCATGTTGCTGCCATCCCTTAACCCGAAGGAGAAAACCATGCACTTACACCTGACTGAATCCTCAGCCCGTCCGGGAATGCAGGTCACTGCCGAAGCCGAGCGCGAGTACTGGATGAGTCGCCAGAAAGCGGCGGTGAAAGCGCCCGCTGAAATCGACGTTCACGCCTTCCACGACGCGCTGGGCCTGATGTACCCGCTCAACTGGTCAACGAGTGATAACGGCGTCTGGGAGACGTTCATGCTGCAGGAGATGGTCTGCGGTGACGTGACAGAGATTTATGCCCGCTGCGGAGCCAGATATTTCCGGCTGCGGGATGTGTGCAACCTGAGCCATACGCAGATTAAAACGCGCATTAAGGAGGGATTTAACTTGTTCCAGAAATGAAAAAAGCAGGGAAAACCCTGCTTAATCCACGCCGTAAAAGTCGCGGGAACGATTTTTTCGGCTGTTCAAATTAACTTACGAGGTACATATGAACGTAACTATTCTTTCACCTTCCACTGAGGCTGTAAAGCCCCGCCGTCACCAGCGCATTTTGCGGGCTGACATCGCCGCGCGGGAGATTGACCCGGCGCTCAAAGCCTTCGGACGGCATATTGCCCGGAGCATTCGCAAGGGGCGCGGCGTCCATATCCCGGCGATGAACAACACCGCTTTCGGGCAGGTACTCCGCACGCTTGAACTTAAACGCGCATGTAACTGATAAGGTGAGCTGCTCCTTCGGGAGCGGCAACAGCGGAGATAATTATATGTCACAGCTGAGTTTTGCTGATGTGTTCAATATGGCCAGAGAAACCGCTGAGAATAGCCCTGTGATCCAGGTCAGGGCGCAGGTCGCGGAAGTGGTGCCTTCTGTTCAGCGAATGATGAGTGAGCAGCACAGCCGGAGCCGCTTTATCCGCGTGTTTAAAGACACGGGCCGCCATCTGGGGCGCTGGGAGGTGTTCAGCGATTTTCTGTCACTGGCCGCCAGTGAACTGGATATGGCCCGGATAAGAGCACCGGAAAGCATTGAGCACTGCCGGAAAATTTGTGCGCGTTATGAGGCATCAGATATCGCGAACATGCAGGAGATGTTCTGCATGATGGTATGCGCACTGGAGGCGAAATTTCATGATTTCCTCGGCGCCATTTTCATGGAGCTTGAGCTGGGCGATAGCTTTCGCGGGCAGTACTTTACCCCTTATTCGGTCCAGTGCCTGATGGCCCGGATGCTGATGCCGGGCGTCAGGGACACTATCCGCCGGGAAGGGATAGCCACGGTCAGCGATCCGGCCTGTGGTGCCGCCGGGATGCTGATTGCATATGCCGAATGCCTGCTCGAAGCGGATATCAATCCTTCCATGCACATGTTCGGCAGCTGCATCGATATCGATCCGGTGGCGGCAGATATGGCTTTCATCCAGCTGTCTCTGCTGGGGATTGCCGCCGAAGTGGTCACGGGTAACACCCTGACAATGCAGTTCCGGCGGGTAAGATACACCCCCGTGTACTACCTCAATGACTTTGAAAAACGGCTGGCTGACCTGACCCGGTTCAGGGCGATGCGGGACTTTATGCGCGGGATACAGGAGGCTGCGTAAATAACCGGAAGGGCAGGGGATAACCTGCCCGACTGCGGAAAAAAGGCCGCGCACCTGCGGTGCCGGATAATACCGGCTGCGCTACGCGCCGCCCGTATTAGTCCATCGCGGGTTTCTCTCTTCATTATTATTTATTTGTCACTGTTATATTTCATCCGGCATCCTGCTGTTTATCTCTTCTGGTATTTATCCTTTGCACTGAAAATAATAAAAACTGGTCCGGGCGTCGTCCCTGAAGGGACACGGCTGTCGTGAACAGAGCCAGCAAGCTGTCTCTGCCCGGCCCTACGGTAAACCTCCGGGCAGCGGGCTTCCATCCTGACGCAAATTCAACATCGCGCTTGCTGCATCCTTATCAGGATGCGCCGCTTTCACCGTGGCGATAAATACACGCCACTCAGATGACCGGAACGTGAATTCGATAAAGACCGAATTGACGTTCCGGGTTGTGTACATGCTCAGCCCCGCGCTATATCGCCCGACATCATCTTTTCGCGGAGGGCGGCTTTTAGCATCCGCCGTGGCGGAAATAAAGGGGTGTATAAACGCTTCGCGCCCCTTTATTTTCTCCCCGTCGGCTGCAAATTGCCCTTTGCCGCTCAGTGATGAAGTCGAACGATTTAATAAACCACAAAGGAGAAATTCAGCATGCACACAATGAACGTCAACACCAAAGTCAACACCGCCACTCGTGAATCAGACGAACAATTTAAAACAGACAGATATCTGCGTTATGCCGTCACCGATGGCGATGAGCGTCTGGATTTTATCCCGGCCCTCTTTTTTACGCCGTCAGCCGATAATATGGCGGCGAGCTGGTTACGCCAGCATTCGGATTACAATGGCGGATTCTGGTCTTACTGGATTATTCCGCAGGGTGTCGGCGGGAATATTACCCCGGGCCGCATTCAGTTCATCACCACGCAGACCGGGTATATCGCACCGGAAGGAAAACGATCTTACAGGATGCGCATCCCCGGCAATTATTTTGACGGTGACGTCAGCGCCGATGCAGCAGGGATTATTGCCACGCTGACGATAATGAACTGGCTGTCATGGCAGGTGGCGGATATGGGGCCGGAATATGCCCGCGTCTGTAAACATCTGGTTTCCCGTCAGGATGCTCTGAAAGACTATATCAGCATTATTCATCATCCCGAACAGCATTTAATCTGGCGGGCGATTGATTAATCATACACCTGAAAAAAAGACCTCATTCATGAGGTCTTTCGTTTTTAACAGCCCGGGATTGTCCGGTGTTTTTATTTGCCTTGATGGCCCGGTAGACAGCCTCAATCTTTCTCGCATATGCCAGTCGTCGCATGTCCTGCCTGTCCGTTCTGCGGAATCCGGCGTTGTAGGCACCGACCGCCTCCCAGCTGACGCCCCACTTCTTAAACGCCAGCGCCAGATAATACGCACCGGTATAAATATTCAGGCAGGCATCCGTCAGAAGTTGTTCCGGTTTAATACCGAACTCCGATAACCGGGCATGGTGCTGCGAATCGATCTGCATCAGTCCGGCACCGTATCCTGTTCCCGGATTTTTACCGATGGCATTCACCACCCACTTCGATTCCTGCCACGAAATAGCCCGGAGCAGATCCGGATCAATCCGGTAATCCCGTCCCGCCATATCAAAACAATCCGTGGCCCATGCAGGCGTGGATATTAATAACAGGGCAGCAAACGCCAGTTTTTTTCTCAAAAGACTCCCTCCGGGCCGATTCCTGTAAATACGTTAACCCAGACCAGAACCAGACTCAACAAATATGCACTCCTCACCACAAAATCACCACACCCCACGCAAAATTAAAATTTTGCAGATTGGTATTTGGAAACAGTGAGTTATGAAAAAAATAATGTGCGGTACTTTATTTTAATGTGTTAAAGCGAATCGTTGGCAATTCACTGACGATTCATAAACGAATCGCTAATGAATCGCTTACGATTCACTGTATTAAAATTAGGAGTTTAAGGTGAATTGACTCGCGATTCAATTCGTGATGTGATTCGTCAGGTGAATTGCAAAAAAGCGTCATGAATCTAGATTCGATTCACGATTCGATTCATGGACGATTCATGTGGAAATGGCAGAAATTTATAAGGTATGAAATCTGGTTTTTTATAAGGAGTGTGACATGGCAAAAGTTCAGGCTTATGTCAGCGATGAAGTGGCTGAAAAAATTAACGCAATTGTGGAGAAGAGGCGAGTTGAGGGGGCTAAAGATAAGGATGTCAGTTTTTCCAGCATATCGACAATGTTGCTTGAGCTAGGTTTGCGAGTTTATGAAGCTCAGATGGAACGTAAAGAATCAGGTTTTAATCAAATGGCGTTCAATAAGGCATTGCTTGAGTACGTTGTTAAAACTCAGTTTTCAGTAAATAAAGTTCTGGGTATTGAGTGCCTGAGTCCCCATGTTAAAGACGATCCCCGTTGGCAATGGAAGGGTATGGTTCAGAATATCCAGGAAGATGTTCAGGAGGTTATGCTCCGGTTTTTCCCTGATGAAGATAACGAGGTCGAGGAATAGAGCGAGAGTCTTCGTATAATGCATCTTGTTATGTGATAATAAGTTAATTTGCTATTTAAAATTATTGTTCTCTCATTGATGGTTATTTCAGTATAAAGATCTGGTGTGATTTGATGAATTTATAGAAAGTTAGATTTATAATTTATAAGTAGTTTAAAATTTGTGAAACATTGGTGTAGAGAGTCGAACCCTCTCTACACCAACTATCCATAGAAACCTTCTAAGGAGGCACCTATGTGTGCGATGGATCGTAGTGGTGATGACAGAGTAAGTCAATCAGTAAAGGATGTTCTTCTTCACATAAAAGAACTGTATCATTCTTCACCAGTTTCTGTGTGTGTCAGAAACTCTGAAAGAGAATTCCTCTATAAAAACACTTCATTTGACCAGTTGTATGCTTATCTATTAAATAAAGAAAACTCTAATTTCAAAAATGTTGTACCAATAGAGGTTGATGTGTTCCTCTTGAGGCTAGAGGTTGAGTGTAGCTTACTTGGGAATGGTGGTGTTTTAAGTAAGTCCTTTTCTAATAAAGGAACTGGTTTTAACGTTTATATGGAATGCCGCCAGGCAGAAAACGGTGAGATTATCGTGATTTGGATGCTTAATTTGTTAATAGTTAGGCCTCTTGCAGGATTTAGAGTTTTTAAACAGGACCTACACTCCAGTAAAAAATTTGATGAATTAATAAGCCGTTTAACTGATAAAAACCTCATAACACTTTCCTTTTATATGTCCGGGTTTGATGTTTCAGAAATATCAATTGCTATGAACGTTGAAACAAAAACCATTGATTCAAGAATCGAGAGATCAAAAAAACTAATTAAGCAGTATTACCCCTCATTTATTCAGTTTAAATATGAATGTTTCCGTAACAAGGCAATATACTTTTTTATTGAACAAACACTCGATTATCTTTTGTTAAAACTTTGTTAAAAAAGTGAGGGGGATTTCCTGTATTCCCCCCCAATCAAATCTATGCAATGATTTGACTATGAGATCTCTAATCGGAGAAGTTGTGTGTCAAAGCGTTATACCAACACTGGAAATAAAAATATTGTTTCCGTTTACCTTGATGACGACACTCATGCAGTTTTAGTTAGCGCAAAGAACCGTAGTGGCAGAACTAAATCAACCGAGGTCGCGATGCGTCTCAAAGATCATCTGAGGCGCTTTCCAAACTATATCTTTTCTGAACAACGAGAGGAGGAAGAAAGATAGTAATTTAATCAACTAAATACAGATGTGATTTTCAACTAACGTATACATTCTCTTTAAAGGAAATAAATATGAATGCTGTATTAAGTGTTCAGGGCACTGCTGTCTCTGAAAAAAACAAGCCGTCTGTTCTGTCCCGTGTTTTTAACAAAAAGTCCGCTCTGAAAATGACTAAAGCTGTGCTGCCGGTAGCCGCCCTGGCGGCGTTCTTCCCGGACGCCGCGATGGCCACCACCACGGCGACCGACCTGATGAAATCCGGGGATGCTACCGTTAAAGGCACGTTCGGTAAGTCTTCCAGCGTCGTCAAGTGGGTGGTTCTGGCTGAAGTCGTAGCAGGCGGCATCATGTATATGATGACCAAAAACGTGAAGTTCCTGTTCGGCTTCGCCATCATTTCGACCTTTATTACCATCGGTATGTCGGTCGCCGGTTACTGACAGGAAATACGTGATGACGGGAGACGAATTAAAGCAATACCGTTTCCCGGAAACACTGACTAACCAGAGCCGCTGGTTTGGCTTATATCTTGATGAACTTATCCCGGCCGTGATTTGTCTCGGCTGGGGTTTCTGGACCAGTAAGTTCTTATTCGGTATAGCTGCAGCGGCACTGGTTTTCTGGGGTATCAAGAAACTGAAAAAAGGAAGAGGCAGTTCGTGGTTACGCGATTTAATTTACTGGTATCTGCCCACCTCCCTTCTTAAAGGTTTCTTTCATGATGTTCCGGACTCCTGTTTCCGGCAGTGGATTAAATAAATCAACGGGGAAATAACATATGGAACATGGTGCCAGACAAAGTACCACGCGTGTTATCGCCGTGGGGTTTATCTGTCTGGGGGCGCTTTTTACCCTCAGTCTTGCGACAAATATCATACAGGGCATTAATAACTATCGCCTGCAGACAGAACAGAAAGTAGTAGTCACCCCAATGTTGTTCAGCGCGCCATTTGCGGTATCACAGAATCAGGCGGACGCGTCATATCTGGAGCAGCTGGGCCTGAGCTTTATTGCATTACGTCTTAACGTCACGCCGGAAACAGTGGACGCCCAGCATGCCCAGCTTCTCCGGTATGTTTTTCCCGGGGCGCAGAACAGCCTCAAAATCCAGCTGGCAGAAGATGCGAAGCGGATAAAAGACAACAATGTGAATGCCTCTTTTTATATGACGTCTGTCCGTGCATACCCGGCTGAAAATCGGGTGGATATCCGCGGAGAACTGAAAACGTGGATAGGGGATTCTGCCCCCTACAGTGAAATTAAAAGTTACGTCCTGCAGTTTAATCGTGTGGATGGTGTCAGCTGGCTGGCGCGTTTTGGAGAAATAAATAATGAAAAAAATTAACCCGTTATTTCTCTCCGGTTGCCTGTTCTTTTCGCTACCTGCGATATCGGCCACCCTCAGCGGTACGCTGGCGCCGACCGTTGTTCCCCTGGCGAACGGCGGGCAGGCAAACATTGCCGTGAGTAACACGGACCCCAACCTCTTCACCGTTCCCGGTGATCGTATTACTGCGATTAACAGTCTGGACGGTGGCCTGACAAACCAGGAGCAGACCGACAGCGGTGGCGCCATTCTGGCCACGGTCAGTAAAAAGCCGTTCACCTTCATTGTGGAAACCGAGCGCGGACTGAACTTTTCCATCCGGGCGGTACCACGCGCCGGGGTGGGGCGCACTATCCAGCTGGTCTCCGAGCTCGTGGGGACACCGGGTCCCGCTAAATCATGGGAAGAATCCGGTCCGTATGAAGGCATTCTGGTTTCCCTGAACCGTGCTGTTCGCCAGGGTCAGATCCCTGATGAATACCAGGCTGTTCCTGTCACATCAGAATCACTGCAGGTGCCCGCTGGTCTGCGTGCGACAGCAGAAAAAATCTGGACCGGGCATCACCTGAAAGTGGTGCGTTACAGCCTCGAAAATATCAGTTTTTCGCCCCGGATGATCCGCGAAAGCGATTTCTGGCAACCCGGCACCCGCGCCATCATGCTCAGCAGCCCTGCTGGCCAGCTGACCGGAGGTGGCCGGATGCAGGTCTGGATCACCACCTCTGAAGGGGGTCGCTGATGGCCAACTTCAATACGATCATCAAACGTAAGCAGTACCTGTGGCTGGGCCTCATTCTGGTCGGTGGCGCGGGCGCCATCGGGGGGGGAATGTATCTTTCTGACCTGAACCTGAGTTCGGAAGAAGAGGCCCCTGTGCAGGGAGAGCCGGCTCCGGATATGACCGGTGTGGTTGACAGTAATTTCAACAGCAAAGTGGAGCAGCATGCGACAACGGAGATGCAGGCCACTGCTGCGGACCTGAACAAGCGCTTTGGCGCGCTGCAGGGCGAAGTGGACATACTGAGTAAGGGCCGTGCTGCCGATCAGGTTCGTATCGAGCAACTCAGCAATGAGAATGCCGCGATGCAGGAGCAACTGAGGACGCTGGGCGTCAGGCCATCCGTTCCCGGTGGAGAACCGGCGCCGACCCCTCCCTCGCCGGCACCCGGGCCGGAAGGCGAACCGCAACCGGCAAATTATCCGCCACAGCCTGGTGGTGCGGTACCACCGCCGACCGCTTTCTATCCGGGTAACGGTGCTGTGCAACCCCCGCAGGTCAGTTATCAGTCTGTACCGGTACCGAACCAGATTAACCGTAAAACGTTCATCTACAACAAAGGGAAAAAGGGCAGGGAGCTGCCGTATATCCCGTCAGGCAGTTTTGCGAAAAGCAGTCTGATCGAAGGCGCTGATGCGAATGCTTCCGTGACCGGGAATGAATCAACCGTACCGATGCAGTTACGCATCATCGGTCGGGTGGAAATGCCGAACAGTAAAACCTATGACCTGACCGGCTGCTTTGTCGGCCTGGAAGCCTGGGGGGATGTCTCCAGTGAGCGCGCCATTGTCCGGACCCGCAATATCAGCTGCATCAAAGGGGATAAAACCATCGACCAGCCGATTAACGGTCACGTCTCATTTATGGGCAAGAACGGTGTGAAAGGCGAAGTGGTGATGCGTAACGGCAAAATCCTCGGCTGGGCCTGGGGCGCAGGCTTTGTTGACGGGATTGGTCAGGGCATGGAGCGGGCTTCGCAACCTGCTGTTGGCCTGGGTGCAACGGCATCCGTTGGCGCCGGGGATGTGCTTAAGATGGGGATTGGCGGCGGGGCATCCAAAGCCGCACAGACCCTGAGTGAGTATTACATCAAACGCGCTGAACAGTATCACCCGGTCATCCCGATTGGCGCCGGTAACGAAGTCACGGTGGTGTTCCAGGATGGTTTCCAGCTGAAAACCATTGAAGAGCTGGAAGCGGAAAAGAACGGGCAACAGCAGGCGCAGAACCAGGCACAACCTGAACAATCCGGGAGCAGGTCACAGCAATCCGGCGGGAACCTCAATGGTTTTAATACCGATGAGATGCTGAAGAAACTGGGCAAGCTTGACCCGCGCGAGTTCTCGCCAGGGGCTGCATCTCAGGGAGAAAACAATGGTTAAGTCTCTCATCACTCTAGTGCTGTCAACGCTGCGCTGGACTCACTGGCTGGTTCAGTATGCGGTGGTGTATCCGCTCGGCATGATGATGTTGCTGGTTGTCGTTGTGTTCTGGGCAGGGCATAACACGCCCGGACAGATGCTGGTGAAGACCATTGAATCGGTGCAACGCGAAGGATATGTCATTCACGACTGCACGGGGCCAGCTTCGCGTGAAGCACTCAATGGTGATGCGGTGAAGCCGCTACTGCCGCCGGATTTACAGGAAGACTGCACGACTGTCAGTACGGATGCTGCAGGGTATGCAGCACATATCGACCAGGGTTACAGGAAAAATATTCTCTGTCTCTGGCTGCTGATGGCGATGGTGTTTACGGGGGGCTCGATAGTTATCGGGAGTACTCCCCGGGCCGTCAGATATGGATACAGGACTGCATCACAGGTTCCGGATAAAACAATTTTCGCTAAGTCAGACGTCAGCCAGCTTAAACGGGTATATGACGCGATGAGTCCGGATGAAAGGTACAAATTCGCCCGTGCTATAAGGGAAAACACCCGATTCAGGGCACAATTCGGTGAGGGAAATAAAGATGAAGATAAATAACCCAGTCCCGGACGAAACCGGTCAAACCGTTATAGCCGTTTCTCAGACTGATTTCAGGCAACTGAAACAGACATATGACGCGATGGAGAAAGTTGCTGAAGCGGTATTCAGGAACAGTAACTGGAAATTCATTTTTAATAGATAAACAGACGACAGGTGAATATATGAAGGAATTAATACTGTTAATTCCTCTGGGCAGCGCTTTGCTTTTAACCGGGTGCGCGGGCACAGAGACGGAATTCGAATGTAATGCCACGACATCGGATACCTGTATGACGATGGAGCAGGCAAATGAAAAGGCGAAAGCAAAAGAGGAAAGTGCTTCGGCAAAGCCGGCTGCGGCCGGGTTGCCACGACTGGCTGACGGCAATTTCAGAACGACGTCGCCGGGATCATATCCGTTGCCGCCACAACCCGGGTTTGTGCAGACAAAAACCACATCGGTTGCGCCGGTAAATAAAAGCAATTCCGGTTTGCTGAATAATACCGCTGCGGCAGCCAGACCGGTTTATACCGTGAATACGGTTATGCCGTCAGTGCGTCCGGTAACGGTATCAACCCTGACTTCACCGCCGACGGTACCCGGTCAATATCCGCGCCCCCTGAGAAAGGGGGAACAGATAACGTCATTGTGGGTGGCGCCCTATATCGACACCGATGATGTTTATCACCAGCCGGCGACGGTTTTATTTGTTGTCACACCATCGGCATGGGGGCAGCCCCGCATTAACTAATCAACAGCGCCGTAAAAGGCGCTGTGAAGACGCAATGAATACCGGAATTAAAACGAGTGCCCTGTGCGTTGAAAGGGATGGGCGGTAGCGTGTTTTATAGCAGGAGAGATTATGGACAATGATAAGGCTCTGCTTTCTTTATGTGTGTTGTTGGTCGTAGTGGCGATCCCTGTGTTAATTTTAAAATTAACCCGACCCGGCAATGACGATTTAATTAAAGACGGGAAGTACTGGACCACTGCGTGTTCCCTGAAAGAGGTTGATATCCCCACAGGAATGTTTACCAGTAACATTAATCGTCTGGATTGTTCAGGTGTTGTTGTGAATGTGGTGACGGACAAATACGATCAGGCAGTATCCGCGTATAACAAATCTAAAAATCAGGGATGATGCAGGATGATTAACTTTAAAGACTTTCCTGGTGTTAAAGAGGGTACATTTTTTATCTCTCAGGATGAAAAGCAAGCGACTGTTGATATGAATGAATGGATTGAAAACAATGCGGTTTCAATAATGTCGATTGAAACGATACAGAGAGAGGGGTTATTCATTTGTGTCAGGCTCTGGTACAAAGAGGAACGTTGAGGACGTGGTGCTGAACATCATAAAGATGAAAATATTGAAATCAAAGCCAGTGAACCACCGAACGATACTAGGAGAAACTTGAAATGAACGCATTTTACTATGGTATAAATCTGGGGTGGATAGCGGGAATATTTCTGGTGCTCTTTATTATGGGGGGCATCCTGGCAGCATCAATGTGTGCAATCCCACAGAAGTATCAAAGCCGTTTAAATGCTGGAAACACCTTTATCTGGAGCTCACTGGCCGCCGTGGTGGGACTGGCTGGGATACTCCCCATCCTGATTATGACGGTATCAATGGATGACCTGGAAGCAGGTAAACACTGGCACACAGAATGCAAGCTGATGGAAGTCAACATTCGGGATAGCGCCTTTTCAGAGCCTGTGAATAAATTAGATTGCGCCGGGGTTATCATCAATGTACCTTCCGAAAAATATTATCGTTATATCTCTGAGTGGCAATTGTATAAGGCTAAAAACAAATGAAATCAGATGAGGCGAGCTGGTTTAAACATGCTCTTAATTTGTCTGCAGCAATCATTTTTGCAGGATTCCTGTTTTATCCTGTTTACACGAATTACAGAGATAACAAAATGGCGACTGAACAACAGTTGCTGAAAATTTCTCAAGAAATACCCTGTGCGGGAGAGGCTTTTCGGAAGGTGCTTCTTAATAATCCGGAGCCGTTAACCCTTCGCTCAGCGAATAAAATTTCCTCAGAGTGTAACGAGAGGAGTAAGCAACTTCAGGTATTAAGTAAAACCCGTTCCGATGATGAGTGAGTATATCCGTCAGTGGCAATTGCATAGGGCTGGCCATAAATGAATTTACCCGGTTAGCATAATAATTATTAATGAGGTTTTTTAATTATGACTTTGATTAAAAAATATGGCTTTCTGCTTATCCCTGCGTTGTACTGGCTCATCTATCTGGGTGTCAGATTGACTTACAACGGACTGGCTGGAGAGTGCACACCTGATTTTATTCAGAGTATACGCCGTGATGGTGTGTTTATTATCTGCAGCTTACTGGTGTTTTATATTGCCTGTTTAAGAGTTGATGTCAGTGACGGTGAGCTTTCAGGGGTGCTCTTTTTGGCTGTTATTCTTTTTCATGTTGCTGCATTAATTATCTCGCTTCTTATCTGTTTATGGCAGGGGGCACTGTTGTCGGATGTTATTTTTATCTGGCAACTGGGCACCTCGATGATGATGTTAGTGTTCATCCCTGTACTCACTTTTAGATATGCTTAGTTATCCCATAAAAAATACAGCGTCTGACATGCCTGTTGTTTGCTGCTTCATCTCTTTTTTTATTATTTAAACGCTCATTAAGGAATGCTCACATGCGTAATAACCTGATGGATACCGTCGCTCAGGCCGTGAATTCGCTTGTGTCGGCACTACAGTTGCCTGACGAATCTGCGAAAGCGAATGACACGCTGGGCAGCATGAATTTCCCCCAGTTCAGCCGGATTTTACCCTATCAGGATTATGATTCTGAAACCGGGCTTTTTATTAACACGAAAACGATCGGCTTTATGCTGGAAGCCCGGCCCCTGCCGGGTGCAAACAAAGATATCGTCGGCACACTGGAGCATTTGTTGCGGACAAAAATCCCTCGTGGCGTGCCGTTCACTATTAATCTGGTGTCCAGTAAGCTCGTCGGGAACGACATTGAGTTCGGGCTCCGTGAATTTAGCTGGAGCGGTAAGCAGGCGGAGAAGTTCAACGCGATTACCCGTGCCTATTATCTCCGCGCGGCAGAAACCCGCTTTCCTTTGCCGGAAAGCATGGATTTACCCCTGACCCTGCGGAACTACCGGGTCTTTATTTCCTGCTGTATCCCGAGAAAAAAGAAAAGCAAAGCACAGATAGTCGAGCTTGAGAACCAGGTCAAAATTATCCGCGCCTCACTGGGTGGCGCCTATATTCCCACGCGTGTTATGGACGGTGCCGCGCTGGTCGAACTGATGCGTGAGGTCATTAATCCTGATCCGGGCGAGATGTATCACAAACCCTATAAACTGGACCCGTATCAGGACCTCAACTATCAGTGTGTGGAAGACAGTTTTGACATGAAGGTCACGGCCGGGCACCTGAAGATCGGTCGTCTTGGTCACAACGGGAAAGAGACAGTCACCAGGGTGACCAGCTATCACCTTGAACGTGACCCGGAAATTGCCTTCCTCTGGACCAGTGCGGATAACTACGCCAATTTACTGAGCCCTGAGCTCTCCATCTCCTGTCCGTTTGTGATCACACTGACACTGATGGTGGAAGACCAGGTGAAGACCCAGAATGAAGCCAACCTGAAGTTCATGGACCTGGAGAAGAAAAGCAAAACCTCTTACGCCAAATACTTCCCGTCAGTGGAGAAAGAAGTCAAAGAATGGGGTGATATCCGCCAGCGTCTGGCGACCAACCAGACCAGCCTTGTGTCGTATTTTTTCAACATCACCACCTATACCCCGGACAATGTTGAAGCCTCACTCACCACCGAACAGCAGGTGCTGAACAGTTTTCGTAAAGGCGGTTTCCAGCTGATCCCTGCCCGCTACCATCACCTGCGCAACTTTCTGGCCATGTTGCCCTTCAAATCCGGTGAAGGACTGTTCAAAGAGCTGCAGGCGGCCGGGGTGGTCAAACGGGCCGAAACGTTCCAGGTCGCCAATCTTCTGCCCGTGGTGGCAGACAGCCCGCTGGCCCCGGCCGGTCTGCTGGCGCCGACCTACCGCAACCAGCTGGCGTATATCGACCTTTTTTATGAGGGTATGGATAACACCAACTTCAACATGGCGGTATGCGGCACCTCCGGGGCAGGTAAAACGGGGCTGATACAGCCGCTGATCCGCAGCGTGCTGGACTCCGGCGGTTTTGCCTGGGTGTTTGATATGGGCGATGGCTATAAGTCGTTGTGCGAAAACATGGGCGGGGTCTACCTCGATGGTGACTCGCTGAAGTTTAACCCGTTCGCCAATATTCTCGATGATGCCCACTTTGACCTCTCCGCGGAACGTATTCGTGATCAGATGTCTGTGATGGCCAGTCCGAACGGTAACCTGGATGAGGTCCACGAAGGCCTGCTGTTGCAGGCCGTGCAGGCGGCCTGGCTGAGCAAAGGGACGCATGCCCGCATCGATGATGTGGTGGCGTTCCTGCAGAGCGCCAAAGACAGTGAGGAATATGCTGACTCTCCGACCATCCGCAGCCGCCTGGACGAGATGATTATTCTCCTCGATCAGTACACGGTGAACGGGATTTACGGGGAGTACTTTAACTCGGACAAACCCACCCTGCGTGATGATGCCCGGATGGTGGTACTGGAACTGGGGGGACTTGAATCGCGCCCGTCTCTGCTGATTGCCGTCATGTTCTCGCTGATTATCTATATCGAGAACCGGATGTACCAGTCCCCCAGGAGCCTGAAAAAGCTCAACGTCATTGACGAAGGCTGGAAACTGCTCGATTTCAAAAACGAAAAAGTGGGGCAGTTTATTGAGAAAGGGTACCGGACCGCGCGCCGGCATACCGGTGCCTACATCACCATCACCCAGAATATTGTCGACTTCGATTCCCCCACCGCATCCACCGCAGCCCGGGCGGCCTGGGGTAACTCCTCGTACAAGTCGATCCTCAAACAGTCAGCCAAAGAGTTCGCCAAATATAACCAGCTGTATCCGGATCAGTTCTCAAAGATGGAGCAGGACATGATTAACAGTTTCGGCTCTGCAAAAGAGCAGTGGTTCAGTTCTTTCATGCTGCAGGTAGAAGCGAACTGCTCCTGGCATCGTCTGTTCGTCGACCCGCTCAGCCGGGCCATGTATTCCTCCAAAGGCGCGGACTTTGAATTTATCCAGGCGCGGCGGAAGGAGGGTGTCGATATTCATGACGCGGTGTATGAGCTGGCCTGTCGTAACTTCCCGGCGGAAATGGCTGAGCTGGAAGCCCGCATCGCACACGATGGCGTAAGGAGTGCAGTCTGATGGAAAACCACGCAGAACAGCAGAAAACGACGCCCCGGCTGTATCGACGGAGGCTGGCCATCGTCGCGCTTGTTGTCTTCGTCCTGGCGACCAACGTCTTTCTCTCGCGGGTGGTACTGGAGTACACCGCACCGCGGGTGGTGGCCTTTGATATGAAGAAAACGCTCGACAGTTTTATGGACAGTGTCAGTCAGAAACAGCTGTCAGAGGCGCAGTCGAAAGCGTTGTCGGAAAGGTTTAACAGCGCGCTGGAGCAGAGTCTGGCGGATTACCAGCAGCAGCATCATGTGCTCATTCTGGTCTCGCCCGCAGTGGTTCAGGGCGCATCCGATGTGACCCGCACCATTCAGCACGACATTGCCCGCCGGATGAAGGGGGAGCGTGAATGACAACACTACGCGCTTTTCTGCTCGCCGGCTGTCTGCTTTCGCCGCTGACACAGGCCGCCGACCTCGGAACCTGGGGGGATTTGTGGCCCGTCCGTGAGCAGGACATGCTGGAACTTATCACGCAGCGGCTGCAGGGACTGCAACAATCCGGCCAGTGGGATAAGACAATGGGTGAGTTTAAGCAGCGGGTGATCGAGAACAGCCTGCGCCCGGCCCCGGTGGAGGGGCTGCACAGAGCGGAGAAATATGCGCAACGCTGGTTTGATCCCAGCATTCGCCTGACGGAAGACCTGAAGGATAACGAAGGGCGGGTGTTTGCTCACCGGGGCGAGCTCATCAATCCCCTGAAAACCGTGCCCTTTATGCAGACCCTGTACTTTATCAACGGCGACGATCCTGACCAGATAGCCTGGATGAAACGCCAGGTGCCGGAAACGCTGATGAGCAAGATTATCCTGGTCCGGGGCAGTGTGCCTGACACCTCGGCCGCGCTGGACAGCCGGATTTATTTTGACCAGAACGGTGTGCTTTCAAAACGGTTCGGCCTGACCAGTGTACCGGCGCGTATTACGCCGGCGCCCTCCGGTGAGCGGCTGAATATCGAAACCTTTCCTGTTAAATAAGGACGTTTCAGTGAAATCCCTGACCCTGTTTCTGAGTGCCCTGATGATGTGGGGATACAGCCTCAGTGCGGCTGCGGACCCCTCCTGCGAGGGCCGTTTTGTAAACCCGATCACCGATGTCTGCTGGCAATGCATTTTTCCGATGTCCATCGGGAGTGTGTCGGTCGCGGCCGGTGGTGGCCCGGATACCGTGAATCCGGCCAGTCCGGTTCAGTACTGTCCCGCACCGCCCCCGATATTTGTTCGTATCGGTCTGGCGATTGGCTACTGGGAGCCGATGGCCATGACGGATGTCAGCCGTTCACCTGGCTGCATGGTGAACCTCGGGGGATTCAGTATCAATCTCGGCAAGACCGGGATGGGTACGGCTAAGAAGGATGACAAGCAGGTGAACGGGGCCTTCTATCACGTCCACTGGTACAAGTATCCGCTGACCTACTGGCTGAACATCATTACCTCAGCCGGGTGCCTGGAAGGAGGCGATATGGATATTGCCTATTTATCCGAAATCGACCCGACCTGGGTGGACAGCAGCCTGACCACCATTCTGAATCCGGAAGCCATTTTGTTTGCTAACCCGATCGCCCAGGGCGCATGTGCGGCAGATGCGATTGCCAGTGCATTCAACAAACCACTCGATATTTTGTTCTGGTGCGCCGGCTCTCAGGGTTCGATGTACCCGTTCTCCGGCTGGGCCAGCAACGAGTCCAGTCCCCTGCAGTCATCGCTGTTACTCAGTGAGCGAATGGCCTACAAGCTTCATCGGCAGGGGCAAATCATGGAGACCGTCGGCGCAGATGTGGCGGTCTGCTACGAATACCCGTCTCCGATCATCCCAAAAGAGCGGTGGCGCTATCAGATGGTGAATATGTATCCGGACAGCGGTCAGTGCCACCCTCTCGGGCGCAGTGTGATGCGCTGGGAGGCGGGCAGAAATCCACCCAACACGCGGAAAAACTACGGCTACCTGATGTGGCGTAAACGTAACTGTGTCTACCTCTGAACGGAGTCTCTGATGAAGTTAAAGAATGTATTAATGACGCTGGTTGTATTGTCAGGCCCAGTCGTCGCTGCCGGTAGCCCAGGCAGTCCGACTACGGCAGACAGGGAGTGGCTGAAACAGCAGGAAAACCTCAGTGAACAGTTACGTCAGCATCCGGACAAACAGCTGCAGCAGGAACTGGAAGCGCAGATTAACCGTAACCCACTCGCCAGCGCTGACCGTCAGTTTATCGACAATCTGGCCAGCCAGCAGAAGGCGTCAAACCAGGCAAAGCCAGAAGAAGGGGCGGTGTACTTTGTCTCCTTTTCGATACCGGAAGATGGCCTGAAGCGGATGTTGCATGAGACCCGGCAGTACAGCATCCCCACTACCTTGCGAGGGCTGGTCAACAACGATATGAAAGCGACCACGGCTGCGGTGATGCACCTGGTGAACGATGGGGTGACTGACGGTGTGCAAATCGACCCGACGCTGTATACGCAGTACAACATCCGTAGCGTGCCGGCCCTGGTGGTGCGCTGTCAGGCCGGCTTCGACGTGGTGCATGGCAATATCAGGCTGAAACAGGCTCTGGAGAAGGTCGCTGAGAAAGGGGACTGCGCACAGACGGCCCGACACATGCTCGGAGGGGAAAAATGAAAAAACTTCCGGTCATCCTGGCGCTGCACGCGTCAGTTCTGAGCGTCTTCATCTGGTTTGCATTACCGGTCTGTGCCGACAGCGGTACGGATTACAAAGCCGGTTCGGATTTTGCAAAACAGGTCCAGGGAGGCGGACTGGATGCCCTGAAAAACTTCAACGGGGCTGACACGCTGCCAGGGTATACCAGCAAACCGGCGCAGACGAAATATTACGGCGGCGTCTCCGCCAGCGGTGACAGTAACCTGAAAAGCGACTCCGCAGCAGAATGGGCCGGTAGTGATGTCGGAAGCACCATCACGGAGTCATTCATTAATCGTCCCCCGGACAGTATTTCAACCGATGCGCCGTTTATTCAGGCGGCAAAAGAGACCGAGGCCAGGGCCGATTCCATCGTGGGAAATACCGGTCAGGCCTGTACAGCACAGGTGGTTAATCGTAGCGAGTTCACGAACCATACGTGCGAGCGGGATTTGCAGGTGGAGAACTTCTGCACGCGGGAGGCGACGCTGAAAGACAACGCCACTACGCAAAAGGTCAGTCGTACCTACCAGCAGGCTGTCCCGATGAATTTCACCCGAAACAGCACCCGATGGAGCGGGACGCTGACCATCCCGTCGACAGGGCGTCTGCTCAGCGTGTCTGTTGACGGTGAACCTCTGCCGGTTCCCTGGATTAATGAATGTGACAACGAAGGAAAGGTCAGAGACAGTTGTAAGCTTGCAGTCAGTGAAAACATCAGCCTCTTTGATAAAACATTCCCTGTCGATGTGATGACCTGGCCGAATACGGTGACGACGTGCTCCGGGGGCCAGAACACACACTGTACAAGTCATTACTACGATGGCTCCGGGAAAATACATCAGTCTTTCGGCATGGACCGGAACGTTGTCGCCGGGCAGATCTTTCCGGTAACGAAAACGTCGAAAACCCAGCCATCAGTGAATGTTAAATCCATTCAGGTGACGGTCATACTGGTCATGGAGGAGACGGAAACCGTATTTGCACCAGAGGTGGTCTGGGTTGAAAGCTGTCCGTTCAGCAAGGACGAAGGCACGAAAACAGGTGAAGAATGTATCAGCCCGGGCGGGACAAAAACCCTCAACCTGGGCGGGAAGGCGTATTCCTTCACAGAAGCATGCTGGAAATACAAGGACACCTGGCTCACACAGCCTGCGGATCATGGCTCCTGTGAGAGCCTGATGAACAATACAGCCTGCACGCTCTCTTCACGTCAGTGTGCATTCACCGGTGAAGACGGGACCTGTCTGCATGAGTATGCCACATACTCCTGCGAAACCCGGACCAGCGGTAAGCAGATGATCTGCGGCGGGGATGTATTCTGCCTTGATGGTGAATGCGATAAAGCGGTCAGCGGCACGAACAACGGCTTTGGACAGGCAGTTTCGGAGCTCGCGGCGCTGGCCGCTGCGGGTAAAGATGTTGCGGCGCTGAACGGGGTGGACGTCAGGGCATTCACCGGCAAGTCAAAATTCTGTAAGAAGTTCGCTGCAGGCTTCAGCAACTGCTGCAAGGACAGCGGATGGGGCCAGGATGTGGGCCTGGCACGCTGCAGCAGCGAAGAGAAGGCGCTGGCCAAAGCGAAAACCAACAAGCTGACAGTCAGTATTGGTGAGTTCTGCTCGAAGAAGGTACTGGGGATCTGCCTGGAGAAAAAACGCAGTTACTGCCAGTTTGACTCAAAACTGGCTCAGATAGTCCAGGAGCAAGGCCGTAACGGACAGCTGCATATTGGGTTCGGTGGTGCCAGCAGTCCGGACTGCCGGGGGATCACGGTAGCAGAACTGCAGGGCATTAACTTTAATCAGCTGGACTTTACGAACTTCATGGAGGACCTGATAAATAACCAGAAAATACCGGATAACAGTGAGCTGACTGATAAAACAAAACAACGCATAAAAGAACTTCTCACGCAGTCCTCAACAAAGTGATTTCTGAATAATTAAATTTAAAGGTGATAAAATGACAGCGTCATTTATGATGATATTTCAGCTGCTGTCCTTGTTTTTAATTCCATTCATCCTTGCTGTGTTCATGTCAGGCCGCAGCCTGATCTTGATATTTTTCGGTGCTCTGACATCACAGGCAACAGTTGCTGTCGCGTTTTCTCTGCTCTCCAGTCGGGACGGGGCTGAGTGTATGGGGATGGGGGCACTGTCGCTTGTTTTTTATGTCATCACGTTGTCCCGTATTGAAAATAATAAGGATGGTTTAAATGAATAGACTGGTCAGGTCCGCCACGGTTTTGTTTTTTATTCTAATAATGCCATTTTCAAATGCCGCAAGCAGAGAGGAACTCGAAAAGCTGTATTCAATGCAGATGCCCGGCACTGTCATTCAGTGTAAGAGAACAGATGAAACGTTTTTTACAAAAATAAGAATGATTTCCCGGTATACGGTTACGGAGCAAAGTGGAAATAAAACAAAAATGGATGGGCGGGTTGCCATGTACGCCACCGGTCTGAAAAGTTTACGATTTGAAGCTGAATTTAAAGCTATCCGGACAATGCTGGATACTCGTGATATGTGGGAGGTCGACCCCGACTCGCTGGTTATGAAAGTATCAGGTGAGGATGCGGAACGCTTTAAAAATAAGGGAGGGGTTGATTTTTTCAGGGATGATAGCAGGTTAAACTATGACGAACACTCTGATATTCGATTTACTACCTACCCCGATTATATTATCGGGGAGGATGACCCCGAATTATTCACATCAAAAGGTGCAGAGGAATGCACTACTCGCTTTGCTGATAGTTTACCCGCGGGTAAGGCCGGGCTGAAGGTGAAGGAGGATAACAGCAATAAGGAACACAACCATGAAAATTAACTTTCATAAATATCCTGCCGTCGATTTTGTAGTGAGATTACTGCTGACAATAATCATTATCTCCCCTGTGCTGTATTTCTCATGGGATGCCGTCAGAGGGACGTCAGGTAGTGATTATATTGAGAGTGTGGTTTTTATTCTCATGGTCGGTTTTTTCTGGCTGGTGAGTTACCTGTTTTTTTCTGCTCTGGCGGGACTGATAAAAACCAGTCGTAAGGAGAAAAAAAGATGACTCAGCCTATGCCACTGTTTTTCACGATGTTACCAGGAGGGGGGCATGGAAGAGAAAAAATCATACGGGGTGGTGATGCTGTTTGTCGGCGTGTTTGTCGTCTTCCTGGTCTGTGTCATGTCGTACAGCCTGTGGCGCGATAAGCAGATTAATGCGTTTATGACCACCAACCGGGCCTGGGGTATTCAGTGTGACCGGGTTTCTCAGGCCGCGTGGGTGGTTAAAGGAGGGGAGCGGGTGAACCTGGAAATGAATTCGCTTCCCCTGTACTGCAGCGGGTATCGCTTTGAAGCCCGCAATGACGCAGGAAAAACACAGCGTCTTCTTGATAAGTACAGCGTCTATCAGCATCTGTCACGCCAGCCGCGTTAATTCATAAAAGGGTATTTACCATGCGAACAATACATGCCGCCATGCTGGCGGGGTGCCTTTGCTGCACCCTGATGCCGGCTTACGCAAAAGACGCGGGCTGGCAGTGGTACAACGAAAAGCTGAAAAGACCGGAGCCGGATACGCCGCCCATGCCTGCGGCTCCGCCGGCCAGAATGGACATTATGGCAAAACTCGCCGAACTGCAGAGCGCCACCAAACGGTCGCTGTATGAAGCCATTCTTTATCCGTCGTCTGACAATTTCGTGAAGTATTTCCGGCTGCAGAACTACTGGACGCAGCAGGCCGGTCTGTTCTCGATGAGCGCGAAGAAGGCCATGCTGGAAAACCCGGAGCTCGATTACAACCTGCAGTACAGCCACTACAACGGCACCGTGAAAAACCAGCTTGCGGCCGACTACGCCGAGCAACGCAAGGCGATCTCCTCCCTGGCTCAGCACTATGGCGTGATGTTTTTCTACCGCGGCCGGGAGGCCATTGACGGGCAACTGGTCCAGGTCATCAAAAACTTCCGCGAGACCTACGGCCTGAGCGTGATACCGGTCTCAGTTGACGGCGTGGTGAATCCCCTGCTCCCTGACAGCCGGATGGACCAGGGCCAGTCACAGCAGCTCGGCGTGAAGTACTTCCCGGCGATGATGCTGGTCAACCCGAAAAGCGGCCAGGTGAAGCCTCTCAGTTACGGCTTTATTAGCCAGGACGACCTGGCGAAACAGTTCCTCTACGTCTCCAGCGACTTTAAACCCAATTTTTAAGGAGCGTGTCATGCGAAAGATTCGTTTTCCCGATTTAGACATTACCGGGATGTGGGTGCTGGCCGTGGGCGTATTTTTCCACCTTATCGCCCGGCTGGTAAGGAAGCAGCCTGAACTGGCCGTCCAGGCCGGGGAAATATTCGGGCTGGGCATGGTCGTGTTCGGAGGGTACCGCATTCTCAATGCTCTCATTGCTGACGCTGAAAAACAGGAGAAAGCCCGTGAAAAGCAACCTGAAGATAATTAACGCTGGCGTCGCGACGCTGCTGTTACTGGCATTTTCACGGTCTTCCGTTACCCACGCTGGCACGCTGGATGACGTGAAATCACTCTGGGACCCGCAGGGCATAACTGGCGCGGCTCCGGCGACATCCGCTGGCGTATCTGCGTCTGCGAAGCCGGTCTCTCAGGCCCGCTGGTACCGGCTCAGCAACGGCAAACAGGTCAACCTCAGCGACTGGAAAGTGGTGTTGTTTATGCAGGGACACTGCCCGTACTGCCACAAGTTTGACCCGGTCCTGAAGCAGTTATCAGGCCAGTATGGTTTCTCCGTGTTCTCTTACACCATTGACGGGCAGGGGGATGAAGCGTTTCCCGAAGCGCTGCCGGCACCGCCTGACGTGATGCAGACCTTTTTCCCGAATATTCCGGTGGCCACGCCGACCACGTTTCTGGTCAACGTGAACACGCTGGCGGCATACCCGATTCTGCAGGGGGCCACGGATGCACAGGGCTTTATGGCCAGAATGGATACGGTGTTTCAGATGATGGAGGTTCCGGGGAATGGACAAAATTAAGATGGCTGCGCTGGCAGGTGGCTTTCTGGTGGGGGTCTCTCTCCCGGCTTCTGCTGATGTCAATGGCGACATGAATAACTTCTTCAATAAGCTGGGGTTCGCGTCCAATACCAGCCAGCCGCAGGTCTGGCAGGGGCAGGCCGCGGGCTATGCCTCTGGCGGTTCGCTGTATGCCCGGACGCAGGTGAAAACCATTCAGCTGGTCAGTATGACCCTGCCGGATATTAATGCCGGCTGTGGCGGCATCGATG
>OJZM01000159.1_pt1 | contig 54096 bp, 42 predicted proteins | sample 1611181 | NCBI WGS metagenome assembly OJZM01 (sample SAMN04436715, study PRJEB24849) | human gut metagenome | biome: human gut; feature: NICU; material: stool | host: Homo sapiens | place: USA: Saint Louis, MO | collected 2010-09-09 | reverse complement strand
TGTCGTTTGGGATGAAACCGGATGCGTCGACGATTCAGTGGTGGTTGAAACAATCGTCTGAAGCCCGCTCTGCCATTCTTGTCGATGAAGCCATGGGGCTGCTTGAGACTCTCGAACTTCTGGCTGACTTTATTGCTGAAAATGCTGCTAACGGTAGTCACACCGTTCAGATGTGGGGTAATGGATGCTCGTTTGATAACGTCATTCTTCGCCGCGCATACGCGTTAACAGATACCCCTTTCGCTGTTCCGTTCTGGAATGACAGGGACGTAAGGACCATGGTCGAACTGGGTAAATCTGTCGGTATCAATCCACGCTTCGACATCCCGTTTGAAGGCGACATGCACAATGCGCTTTCTGACGCCCGACATCAGGTCAAATACGTCTCTGCAATCTGGCAACGCCTGACCGCAAACTGATTTTCTAATTTCACAATTTACGGATCCTGCCTGGTATGTTTCTACAGGCAGGCTATCAGAGAGATGAGCTATGCACGAACTTACACTGTCTCCTCAGGAAATTGCAGAAATTACTGGCTATCAGCGCTACACCCACCAGCAGCGACAGCTGCGGTGTCACGGCATACCGTTCACCACTGATGGGCGGAACCGCCCAATTGTATTGCGCAGAAGTATTGATCCCGGAGTTTCTGAATTACCTAAGGTCGATGAATATGTTGCACTTGAGCCAAATTACGACGCAATCAATGGGCAGACCAAGAAAAGATCCTAAAGACAAGCACCTCCCGCCACGCGTAACTAAAAACCGTTATAGCTATGTGTGGAAGCCAAAAGGAACAAAACAAAGCGTAACTCTTGCACCTATTACCGGGACGAGTATGTCCCGGCTATGGGCGCGTTATGAGGAAGAAAAAGCCAAGCGTTCAGACGTAATGACATTTTCTAAATTATGGAAGTTATTCACCAGCAGCCCAGCTTTTGCTGAACTGGCTCCGCGGACACAGACTGATTACAGGTCGTATGAAAAAAACCTGGTCCCAGTGTTCGGGAATATGCGAGCAGATGACATAAAAATTGAGATGGTCAGGATCTATATGGATAAACGGGGCCAACGCAGTATTAACCAGGCAAACCAGGAACTCGGCGGGATGTCGCGTGTTTTCTCATGGGGATATGAACGAGGGTACGTGAAAGGAAATCCATGCAAAGGAGTGCGCAAGTTCTCTTTAAAAGCCCGTGACGTGTACGTGACAGACGAAGAATATCAGGCAATTTATGAAGAGGCGGCACCAGCTCTCCGGGTTGGCATGGAGATATCTTACTTATGTGCGGCTCGCGTTTCGGATGTTCTTTCTCTCAAATGGTCGCAAGTAAGCGAGGAAGGCATTTTTATCCAGCAGGGAAAGACAGGCACTAAACAAATAAAAGTCTGGACTGAACGGCTTCATAACGCCATCGAACTTGCAAAAACTCTGGGTGGGCGGGAAACGGTTATCTGTAGCAGCAAAAAAACTAAATACTCGAAAAGTGGGTTTAACGATCTGTGGGAAACTGCAAGGGAAGCAGCAGGAAAAAAACTAGATAGAAAACTGCCGTGTACATTTCATGATCTCAAAGCCAAGGGAATATCTGATTACGAAGGCTCGAGTAAGGACAAACAACTATTCTCAGGTCACAAAACTGAAAGCCAAGTTGTGGTTTATGACAGAAAAGTGAAAGTCACACCAACTCTTGATTTACCTGCAATAAAAAACCCGCCTGAGCGGGTTAAATTGGACTAAAGATCACGCAGCTTTCTTTTCAGAACAGTTGCATAGAGGAATAGGAAAAGGTTTTCCTTTTTTTGCGTGCCGAACAACTCCATCTACACATACGGTGTAGCGGAAGATGACTTCGCAAGTATTCCCGCATTTAGTACAGGTCGTAGTAGCCATTAGCTATCTTTCCCTGCAGACCTGTAAACCCATACAGGTTGCGTATTGTCAGGAGAGCAGCTAAACTCCGTTTGTCAACATAAGTGTAGCGGCTGGGTTACCTCCATACACACCGGAAAGTTTCTCAGACTTTCCGCCCCCTAAGCCCTGTTCTCAGCAGGGCTTAATCTTTATTCTTCTACAGCAACCAATGGAACTGACCATGGAAGCTTGATGGTTCGCATTGGAGTACGTTCTAATATTGACTCAAATGCCAGCTTCAGTGTGATGGACGTGAAATTTTCGAAGAACCATAAGTTTGACTCATAAAATTCTTCCTCAATTGGCTTATCCCCGTCAATATCATAGAAAACGTCAATTTTCAGATTAACTTCGAAAGCCAAACCTTCTTCGTCAGGTTCGTCCGGATCGATTAATGCATCATCGTCATATCCCTTGATCGAGGCTTCTATTGCCAGTTGTGCCCAGCACTTTTTTTGTTCCTCGTCATATCCAGAAGCAAACTCACTGTCGCTGACAAGCAGTTTAAAGCGCCCACCTTCACTATCCTTGTGCTCAATAAATTGAGACGCAGAGATTGTAAAACCCTGGTATTTGATTTTTTCCAACATCAGTGGCGAGTCCCTTTTTCAATATCTCCTCTCCACTTGGTTTCACGCTCTGACCTTGAGACGTATTCATGAGTGAAAACTTCTGTTCTTTCGCGTTTTTCGAAGTGGAAATGGAATTCTTTTTTACCAGCGACTTTCTCTTCGATCGCCGTTTTTACATAATCATTAAGGCTCTTACCTTCAGCACAAGCTGCTAAATAGACCTTTTTATGGAGTTCTGAGCCGATACGGACATTAAAAGTACCGCTCATTGGTTTTTCTGGCTCTTTGTTCAAGGCCTTGCATGTATCCAAATAATCATTAACAGCTTCTTCAAAAGCAAGTTGTAGGCCATCTAGATTCTCAGCTTCGTAAGTAACAAGGTCATTGACGCATTGAATTTTTCCATGAAGAACTCTATCTTCTAAAGAAAACTCAACACTTCCAAAATAACCTTTATATTTCAGCATATTACTCATAATTATCTAGCTCATCTAAAAGAGTTTTTACTTCCTTGAGTATGTACCCTTTCACTATATTGCCGGGGTGTGGGCAATGAAATGACACTAACCTACCGTGATCATTAGCAAACTTTCTCTTTGAACCAGAACCGTTTAAAACTTTAAAACCATACTGACCAAGAAGTGTAACAAGCTCTTCCCAGGTAAAATCCTTTGGCAGCGCTCCAAGCCGCTCCCTTAGTTTCTTGCTTTTACTCATCAAGTATATCCATCAAGAGCATGTTTGCAACTAAAATTCAGTTGCAAGTGATTGTATAGGAAAATCCCCTTATGAGTCATCACATTTTATGTATTGAATAAATGCGATCACCAAATGCAACAAACACAACGCAGGTTTTAGAATCAAGATGGTTAAGTTGTCCCTTCACACCACAGCATAAGCATCAGAACGGATACAGGCTTAAGCTAGTTGCGTTTAGATCATTGGGACATTCTAAACGAAGAACATTGTATCAAGAAATTTACTCTTGCGGGAAATGTGGGTATGAAAGATGTGTATTGAATTCAAAAAGCTAAAGGAATATACCAAGAAAGTATACCAACACTATACCAAGTGTGACATGAGTCGTTGAAAGGAATTGAGCTAAGTGTTTGAATAGTGGCGGAGAGAGGGGGATTTGAACCCCCGGTAGAGTTACCCCTACTCCGGTTTTCGAGACCGGTCCGTTCAGCCGCTCCGGCATCTCTCCGTTCAGATGGTTGCCATGATGCCAGGAAATTTGGCATTTTAACAGTCCCTGTCCGTGCAATTTTGTTCAAGTGACGAGTTTGCGAGCAAAACGATGATTAAGTGGCCCTGGAAAGTACAAGAATCAGCACATCAAACTGCCCTTCCCTGGCAGGAAGCACTATCGATCCCCCTTTTAACGTGTCTGACGGAACAGGAACAAAGCAAATTAGTCACTCTTGCCGAACGTTTTTTACAGCAAAAGCGGCTTGTTCCTTTACAGGGCTTTGAACTGGATTCATTAAGAAGCTGCCGGATAGCACTTCTATTTTGCCTACCCGTTCTGGAGTTAGGACTGGAATGGCTGGATGGTTTTCATGAAGTCTTAATTTATCCTGCGCCATTTGTGGTCGATGATGAATGGGAAGACGATATCGGTCTGGTGCATAACCAACGTATTGTTCAGTCAGGTCAGAGCTGGCAGCAAGGGCCTATCGTTTTGAACTGGTTGGATATACAAGATTCTTTTGATGCTTCTGGTTTTAACCTGATTATTCATGAAGTCGCTCATAAGCTGGACACCCGTAACGGCGATCGCGCCAGCGGAGTTCCCTTTATTCCGTTGCGTGAGGTTGCTGGCTGGGAACACGATCTTCATGCTGCAATGAACAACATTCAGGAAGAAATCGAATTGGTTGGCGAGAATGCGGCGAGCATTGATGCTTATGCAGCCAGCGATCCTGCTGAATGTTTTGCCGTACTTTCTGAATATTTCTTTAGCGCCCCAGAACTTTTTGCTCCTCGTTTCCCTTCATTGTGGCAACGTTTCTGCCAATTTTATCAACAAGATCCTTTGCAGAGACTGCATCACGCTAATGATACAGACTCGTTTTCGGCGACGAATGTTCATTAATTAACAACTTTGCAGATTAATTAACCAATTGAAATGACTTATGAAATTTAGTGTTGACAGACAAGGTACCGCTAAGTAATATTCGCCCCGTTCACACGATTCCTCTGTAGTTCAGTCGGTAGAACGGCGGACTGTTAATCCGTATGTCACTGGTTCGAGTCCAGTCAGAGGAGCCAAATTCTAAAAATTCGCTTTTTTAGCGCAATGTCACTGACCTTAGTTGAACATTGTTTTTTAACGGATAGCGGGTTTTTAACATCTTAAGCGCCCTCGACCTTTATGGTTGAGGGCGTTTTGCTATGAACGCCATCACCATTTTCCCCTCGATTATAAAACTTGAGTTATTCAGTAGTCTCCCCTCTTGCAACTCACACCCAAAACTGCCTAACGAAAAGTTATTAATTTTCAATCATATTGCTATCAGTATTTACATTTTTTCGCTGTGCTAGAAAGGGCGCATTTATGTTAGCTCGTTCAGGGAAGGTAAGCATGGCTACGAAGAAGAGAAGTGGAGAAGAAATAAATGACCGACAAATATTATGCGGGATGGGAATTAAACTACGCCGCTTAACTGCGGGTATCTGTCTGATAACTCAACTTGCGTTCCCTATGGCTGCGGCAGCACAAGGTGTGGTAAACGCCGCAACCCAACAACCAGTTCCTGCACAAATTGCCATTGCAAATGCCAATACGGTGCCCTACACCCTTGGAGCGTTGGAATCGGCCCAAAGCGTTGCCGAACGTTTCGGTATTTCGGTGGCTGAGTTACGCAAACTCAACCAGTTTCGTACGTTTGCTCGAGGTTTTGATAATGTCCGCCAGGGTGATGAACTGGATGTCCCGGCACAAGTTAGTGAAAAAAAATTAACCCCGCCGCCGGGTAATAGCAGTGACAACCTCGAGCAACAGATAGCCAGTACTTCACAGCAAATCGGGTCTCTGCTCGCCGAAGATATGAACAGCGAGCAAGCGGCAAATATGGCGCGTGGATGGGCCTCTTCTCAGGCTTCAGGCGCAATGACAGACTGGTTAAGCCGCTTCGGTACCGCAAGAATCACGCTGGGCGTGGATGAAGATTTTAGCCTGAAGAACTCCCAGTTCGATTTTCTCCATCCGTGGTATGAAACGCCTGATAATCTCTTTTTCAGTCAGCATACTCTCCATCGTACTGACGAGCGTACGCAGATTAACAACGGCTTAGGTTGGCGTCATTTCACTCCCACATGGATGTCGGGCATCAACTTCTTTTTCGACCACGATCTTAGCCGTTACCACTCCCGCGCCGGCATTGGCGCGGAGTACTGGCGCGACTATCTAAAATTAAGCAGTAACGGCTATTTGCGACTGACCAACTGGCGCAGCGCACCTGAACTGGACAACGATTATGAAGCACGCCCGGCCAATGGCTGGGATGTACGCGCAGAAAGCTGGCTACCCGCCTGGCCGCACCTTGGCGGTAAACTGGTCTATGAACAGTATTATGGCGATGAAGTGGCCCTGTTCGATAAAGACGATCGGCAAAGTAATCCTCATGCCATAACCGCTGGACTTAACTATACCCCCTTCCCGCTGATGACCTTCAGCGCGGAGCAACGCCAGGGTAAACAGGGCGAAAATGACACCCGTTTTGCCGTCGATTTTACCTGGCAACCTGGCAGCGCAATGCAGAAACAGCTTGACCCGAATGAAGTCGCTGCACGGCGTAGCCTTGCAGGCAGCCGTTATGATCTGGTGGATCGCAACAACAATATCGTTCTGGAATATCGCAAAAAAGAACTGGTTCGCCTGACCCTGACAGACCCCGTGACAGGGAAGTCAGGAGAAGTGAAATCACTGGTTTCGTCGCTACAAACCAAATATGCCCTGAAAGGCTATAACGTCGAAGCCACCGCACTGGAAGCTGCCGGTGGCAAAGTGGTCACAACGGGTAAAGATATTCTGGTTACCCTGCCGGCTTACCGGTTCACCAGTACGCCAGAAACCGATAACACCTGGCCGATTGAAGTCACCGCCGAAGATGTCAAAGGCAATTTGTCGAATCGTGAACAGAGCATGGTGGTCGTTCAGGCACCTACGCTAAGCCAGAAAGATTCCTCGGTATCGTTAAGTACCCAAACATTGAACGCGGATTCCCATTCAACCGCCACACTGACTTTTATTGCGCATGATGCAGCAGGTAATCCTGTTGTCGGGCTGGTGCTCTCGACGCGTCACGAAGGTGTTCAGGACATCACCCTTTCTGACTGGAAAGATAATGGTGACGGAAGCTATACCCAGATCCTGACCACAGGAGCGATGTCTGGCACGCTGACGCTGATGCCACAGCTGAATGGTGTGGATGCGGCTAAAGCCCCCGCCGTGGTGAATATCATTTCTGTTTCGTCATCCCGAACTCACTCGTCAATTAAGATTGATAAGGACCGTTATCTCTCCGGCAATCCTATCGAGGTGACGGTAGAACTGAGAGATGAAAATGACAAACCTGTTAAGGAACAAAAACAGCAACTGAATAACGCAGTCAGCATCGACAACGTGAAACCAGGAGTCACTACAGACTGGAAAGAAACCGCAGATGGCGTCTATAAGGCGACCTATACCGCCTATACCAAAGGCAGTGGACTTACTGCGAAGCTATTAATGCAAAACTGGAATGAAGATTTGCATACCGCTGGATTTATCATCGACGCCAACCCGCAGTCAGCGAAAATTGCGACATTATCTGCCAGCAATAATGGTGTGCTCGCCAATGAGAATGCAGCAAACACCGTCTCGGTCAATGTCGCTGATGAAGGAAGCAACCCAATCAATGATCATACCGTCACGTTTGCGGTATTAAGCGGATCGGCAACTTCCTTCAACAATCAAAACACCGCAAAAACGGATGTTAATGGTCTGGCGACTTTTGATCTGAAAAGTAGTAAGCAGGAAGACAACACGGTTGAAGTCACCCTTGAAAATGGCGTGAAACAAACGTTAATCGTCAGTTTTGTCGGCGACTCGAGTACCGCGCAGGTTGATCTGCAGAAGTCGAAAAATGAAGTGGTTGCTGACGGCAATGACAGCGTCACAATGACCGCGACCGTCCGGGATGCAAAAGGCAACCTGCTCAATGACGTCATGGTCACTTTCAATGTTAATTCAGCAGAGGCGAAACTGAGCCAAACCGAAGTGAATAGCCACGACGGGATCGCCACAGCTACGCTGACCAGTTTGAAAAATGGTGATTATAGGGTTACGGCCTCTGTGAGCTCTGGTTCCCAGGCTAATCAACAGGTGAATTTTATCGGTGATCAAAGTACTGCTGCCCTGACCCTCAGTGTGCCTTCAGGTGATATCACCGTCACCAACACAGCTCCGCAATATATGACTGCAACCTTGCAGGATAAAAATGGCAACCCACTAAAAGATAAAGAAATCACCTTCTCTGTGCCAAACGACGTCGCAAGTAAGTTCTCGATTAGCAACGGAGGAAAAGGCATGACGGATAGTAACGGGGTTGCAATCGCCTCCCTGACCGGCACGTTAGCGGGCACGCATATGATCATGGCTCGTCTGGCTAACAGCAATGTCAGCGATGCACAGCCAATGACGTTTGTGGCGGATAAAGACAGAGCGGTTGTCGTTTTGCAAACATCGAAAGCGGAAATCATTGGGAATGGCGTGGATGAGACAACTCTGACAGCAACAGTGAAAGATCCGTCGAATCATCCGGTGGCGGGGATAACGGTAAACTTCACCATGCCACAGGACGTTGCGGCAAACTTTACCCTTGAAAATAACGGTATTGCCATCACTCAGGCCAATGGGGAAGCGCATGTCACGCTGAAAGGTAAAAAAGCGGGCACGCATACGGTTACCGCAACGCTGGGTAATAACAATACCAGTGATTCGCAGCCGGTAACATTTGTGGCGGACAAAGCCTCGGCTCAGGTTGTCCTGCAGATATCAAAAGATGAGATCACAGGTAATGGCGTCGATAGCGCAACGCTAACTGCAACGGTTAAAGATCAGTTCGACAATGAGGTGAATAATCTTCCGGTAACATTCAGCTCAGCCTCTTCAGGACTCACCCTGACCCCGGGAGTAAGTAATACCAACGAGTCTGGCATCGCGCAGGCCACTCTCGCAGGCGTTGCCTTTGGTGAGAAGACGGTTACTGCATCACTGGCTAATAATGGTGCCAGCGACAATAAAACTGTGCATTTTATTGGCGACACAGCGGCGGCAAAAATTATCGAGTTGACGCCTGTCCCAGACAGCATAATCGCCGGTACCCCGCAGAACAGCTCCGGCAGCGTCATCACCGCCACAGTCGTTGATAATAATGGCTTTCCGGTGAAAGGTGTGACTGTGAACTTCACCAGCAACGCAGCGACAGCCGAAATGACGAACGGCGGTCAAGCCGTGACGAACGAACAGGGTAAGGCTACCGTCACTTATACCAATACCCGCTCCTCGATAGAATCAGGAGCGAGACCGGATACCGTTGAGGCCAGTCTGGAAAATGGTAGCTCCACGCTTAGCACATCAATTAATGTCAACGCTGATGCGTCTACGGCACATCTCACCTTGCTACAGGCACTTTTTGATACAGTCTCCGCAGGCGAGACAACCAGTCTGTATATTGAGGTGAAGGATAATTACGGCAACGGTGTCCCCCAGCAGGAGGTAACCCTCAGCGTTTCACCAAGTGAAGGCGTGACCCCCAGTAATAACGCTATATATACTACCAACCACGACGGCAATTTTTACGCAAGCTTTACCGCTACAAAAGCCGGGGTTTATCAATTGACGGCAACCCTCGAAAATGGCGATTCGATGCAACAAACAGTGACCTATGTGCCGAACGTCGCGAATGCTGAAATCACGCTGGCAGCCTCGAAGGATCCGGTGATTGCCGACAATAACGATCTCACGACACTAACAGCAACAGTCGCTGATACAGAGGGCAATGCGATAGCCAACACTGAGGTAACATTTACTCTGCCGGAAGATGTGAAGGCGAACTTCACGCTGAGCGATGGCGGTAAAGTGATTACTGATGCTGAAGGCAAAGCGAAAGTCACGCTGAAAGGTACAAAAGCAGGCGCTCATACTGTTACAGCATCGATGACTGGCGGTAAGAGTGAGCAGTTGGTGGTGAACTTTATTGCGGATACGCTCACTGCGCAGGTTAATCTTAACGTTACCGAGGACAATTTTATCGCTAATAACGTCGGGATGACCAGGCTGCAGGCAACAGTGACTGATGGAAACGGCAACCCGTTAGCCAATGAGGCGGTGACATTCACGCTACCGGCAGATGTGAGCGCAAGCTTTACTCTCGGAGAAGGCGGTTCCGCCATTACTGATATCAACGGCAAGGCTGAAGTTACACTGAGCGGTACAAAATCCGGCACCTACCCCGTGACAGTTAGCGTGAACAATTATGGTGTCAGTGATACGAAACAGGTGACTTTGATTGCCGATGCTGGTACCGCAAAACTAGCCTCCTTAACCTCTGTATACTCATTCGTCGTCAGCACGACCGAGGGCGCAACCATGACGGCAAGCGTCACTGACGCTAACGGCAACCCGGTAGAAGGCATAAAAGTTAATTTCCGCGGAACCTCCGTCACGCTAAGCAGCACCAGCGTTGAAACGGATGATCGGGGTTTCGCTGAAATTCTTGTGACAAGCACCGAGGTCGGACTGAAAACAGTTTCAGCCTCTCTGGCAGATAAACCTACTGAAGTCATCTCGCGATTACTGAATGCCAGTGCAGATGTTAATTCTGCGACGATTACCAGTCTGGAGATACCGGAAGGTCAGGTAATGGTCGCACAAGACGTAGCAGTTAAAGCTCACGTTAACGACCAGTTTGGCAACCCGGTTGCGCATCAACCCGTGACATTCAGTGCAGAGCCATCCTCGCAAATGATCATCAGCCAGAATACGGTCTCTACTAATACGCAGGGTGTAGCCGAGGTCACCATGACGCCCGAAAGAAACGGTTCGTATATGGTGAAAGCATCCCTGCCGAATGGAGCCTCACTTGAGAAACAACTGGAGGCTATTGATGAAAAACTGACACTCACGGCGTCCAGTCCGCTTATCGGTGTCTATGCCCCTACAGGCGCTACTCTGACGGCAACGCTAACCTCTGCAAATGGCACTCCAGTGGAGGGTCAGGTCATCAACTTTAGCGTAACGCCAGAAGGGGCGACGTTAAGTGGCGGAAAAGTGAGAACTAACTCTTCAGGTCAGGCTCCAGTCGTTTTGACCAGCAATAAAGTCGGTACATATACGGTGACTGCATCTTTCCATAACGGCGTAACAATACAGACACAGACAACCGTGAAAGTCACTGGCAACTCAAGCACCGCCCATGTTGCTAGCTTTATCGCTGATCCATCGACTATCGCCGCCACCAACACTGATTTAAGTACCTTAAAGGCAACGGTTGAGGATGGCAGTGGTAACCTGATCGAAGGTCTCACTGTGTACTTCGCCTTAAAAAGCGGCTCTGCCACATTAACGTCATTAACAGCGGTGACCGATCAAAACGGAATCGCGACAACAAGCGTGAAAGGAGCGATGACAGGTAGCGTCACGGTAAGCGCAGTCACGACCGCTGGTGGAATGCAAACAGTAGATATAACGCTGGTGGCTGGCCCGGCAGACACCTCGCAGTCCGTCCTTAAGAGCAATCGGTCATCACTGAAAGGGGACTATACCGATAGTGCTGAATTACGTCTTGTTCTGCACGATATATCAGGCAATCCGATCAAAGTTTCTGAAGGGATGGAATTTGTGCAATCAGGTACTAACGTGCCCTATATGAAAATTAGCGCAATTGATTACAGTCTAAATATCAACGGTGATTACAAAGCCACTGTTACAGGCGGCGGAGAGGGTATCGCAACGCTGATCCCTGTATTGAATGGTGTTCATCAAGCTGGTCTGAGTACCACAATACAATTCACTCGCGCAGAAGACAAAATAATGAGCGGTACAGTATCAGTCAATGGTACTGACCTACCGACAACTACATTCCCTTCGCAGGGGTTCACCGGGGCGTATTATCAGTTGAATAATGACAACTTTGCCCCAGGAAAAACGGCGGCTGATTATGAGTTTTCAAGCTCTGCCTCCTGGGTCGATGTTGATGCTACCGGTAAAGTGACATTTAAAAATGTCGGCAGCAATTGGGAAAGGATTACGGCGACGCCAAAATCAGGAGGCCCTAGCTATGTATACGAAATCCGTGTGAAGAGTTGGTGGGTGAACTCCGGCGATGCTTTCATGATATACAGCCTTGCTGAAAATTTTTGCAGTAGCAATGGCTACACACTTCCCCGTGCAGATCATTTAAACCATAGTCGTTCCCGAGGCATCGGGTCACTGTACAGTGAATGGGGAGATATGGGGCATTACACGACTGACGCTGGTTTTCAATCAAATATGTATTGGTCATCTAGTCCCGCAAACTCAAGCGAACAATACGTAGTTTCCCTGGCAACAGGTGATCAAAGCGTATTTGAAAAGCTTGGGTTTGCTTATGCGACATGTTATAAAAACCTGTGATTTTCCGTTATAATTTCTTAAAGAGTGCTCCATTCGGAGCACTCTTTTTTACATTCCCTCTATAGAGCTTGCCCTTCTCTCACAGAAAATGAATAAATAAAACTGCTGCACCGCAAGAATCGCGTTCGATGTGACTATGATCGTATCCGGTGAGTACAGCTTTGATCCAAAGGCTGGTTTTCTGTGATGATTGACCAGCCTCAGAGTATTGATGACACCACCGTTCATAACAGATCGGCATTACTATGCATAAGTACTGTCTCATATTCTCGCCAAAACACTTTTTAATGCCTTTGCGAATTCATCCAGACTTATATTGTCAATTTTTTGCCCAACGACGACTGACTCCGAAACATCGGCCATTGCGGGCCATCGCGTTTTGTAATCAGCATAAATTGCAACAACGGGAGTATTATAGGCACTTGCCATATGTAATATTGAGGTGTCAGGAGTTATTGCGATATAAGCATCTTTTATGATTGCTGCTGAACGTTTAATCGAGGGTGATAAGGATAAACGGTAGACATTATTATAACAATCCACTAATACCCTAGCTTTATCTTCCCCTTTTGGTCCATGAACGATCACTATTGGTATATCTGTTTCACTTTGAATTTTTGCTATTAGATTTTCTGCAATCGATAATGAAAATGTACGTTCCTGCGAGCTACCTTCTAAATTAAGCGCAATGTAAGATCCTAACGATCGCATTTCCTCGCGCACCTCATCGAGTACATCCTCACTTAGTGGCAATTCATATATTGGCCTGACTGCTGGAAAACCCGCCTCACGCATCATAAATGCCCATGTCATGGGTACGGGAGCCCGGAGATTCTGATCCATCCGGGACGCGTTCTTGCACAAAGGGGAGTAGCACTTCATGGTTAAACCAACAACCTGAAAATTCGTTTTTGCTTTCAACTGACTGATAAATATCATCGTTTTCAGGTTCTTTTTACGCATCGCCTCTATACAAAGATCCGGCGTACCGTATTGCTGTGTTATGTTCTTTGCTAAATCTTTTATTTCTTTTAATGTTGCGTGATCCTGCATAGTCATTGTGACTAATGTTAATTTAGTCTTTTCAAGTTTAAGTGCATTAAACACTTCTAAATTAATTGTCGACGTAACAATTAAAAGATGCTTAATTTTATGCAATTCAAGCGCCCGAATAACAGGAAAGATGGCCATAGCATCGCCAATCTGGTCGGGAATATGGATGACAACAAAGTCTGTTTTTTCAATATTGAAATTATATGCTTTATAATCGTAGTAACTAAATGCAATACGTCTCAACAATGATGCTAAAAACATACCTAACCTCGCCTCCCTACTGGTTATAATGCAATGCAGTCTATCAGACTCATCAGGGTGCCATTTTGTGCATATGCGGACTTTTATGTTTCATATCTCGAACCTGTGGGGCCTCTGCTTAATCCTTAAACAACACCAGCAACTCCTGCGCTTTCATCTTCCAGCGAATTTTTCATGTTGCCGCTAATCAGCCATAAAATCATTTGCAGATGCGCTCTGTCGAGGTAGTCTCATAAGGTTCGTTTATAGATCGACGGCAATGTGAGTTACCTTTTCCATACTAATTATAAAAAGACAGTACAAACAGGATCATTATGGACTCCACGCTCATCTCCACTCGTCCCGATGAAGGGACGCTTTCGTTAAGTCGCGCCCGACGAGCTGCGTTAGGCAGTTTCGCTGGTGCCGTCGTCGACTGGTATGATTTTTTACTCTATGGCATCACCGCCGCACTGGTGTTTAATCGCGAGTTTTTCCCGCAAGTAAGCCCGGCTATGGGAACGCTCGCCGCATTTGCCACCTTTGGCGTCGGATTCCTTTTCCGTCCGCTCGGCGGTGTCATTTTCGGTCACTTTGGCGACCGACTGGGACGTAAGCGCATGTTAATGCTGACCGTCTGGATGATGGGCATCGCGACAGCCTTGATTGGTATTCTTCCTTCATTCTCGACCATTGGGTGGTGGGCACCTATTTTGCTGGTGACACTGCGTGCCATTCAGGGATTTGCCGTCGGCGGCGAATGGGGAGGCGCGGCGTTGCTTTCCGTTGAAAGTGCGCCGGAAAATAAAAAAGCCTTTTACAGTAGCGGTGTACAAGTTGGCTACGGAGTAGGTTTACTGCTTTCAACCGGACTGGTTTCATTGATCAGTATGATGACAACTGACGATCAGTTTTTAAGCTGGGGCTGGCGCATTCCTTTCCTATTTAGCATCGTACTGGTACTGGGAGCATTGTGGGTGCGCAATGGCATGGAAGAGTCCGCGGAATTTGAACAACAGCAACATAATCAAGCGGCCGCGAAAAAACGCATCCCGGTTATCGAAGCGCTGTTACGACATCCCGGTGCTTTCCTGAAGATTATTGCGCTACGACTGTGCGAATTGCTGACGATGTACATCGTTACTGCCTTTGCACTTAATTATTCAACCCAGAATATGGGGTTACCGCGCGAACTTTTCCTTAATATTGGTTTGCTGGTAGGTGGATTAAGCTGCCTGACAATTCCCTGTTTTGCCTGGCTTGCCGATCGTTTTGGTCGCCGTAGGGTTTATATCACAGGTGCGTTAATCGGAACGTTGAGCGCATTTCCTTTCTTTATGGCGCTTGAAGCACAATCTATTTTCTGGATAGTTTTCTTCTCCATAATGCTGGCAAACATTGCGCATGACATGGTGGTGTGTGTGCAACAACCGATGTTTACCGAAATGTTTGGTGCCAGTTATCGCTATAGTGGCGCTGGAGTCGGTTATCAGGTTGCCAGTGTGGTTGGCGGTGGATTTACACCTTTTATTGCCGCTGCACTCATCACTTACTTTGCCGGGAACTGGCATAGCGTCGCCATTTATTTGCTGGCTGGATGCCTGATTTCTGCAATAACCGCTTTGTTGATGAAAGACAATCAACGCGCTTGATAGTCTGGCGAAGATCATCCGATCTTCGCCTTACACTTTTGTTTCACATTCCTGTGACATACTATCGGATGTGCGGTAATTGTATGGAACAGGAGACACACATGAATAATAAGGGCTCCGGTCTGACCCCAGCTCAGGCACTGGATAAACTCGACGCGCTGTATGAGCAATCTGTAGTCGCATTACGCAACGCCATTGGCAACTATATTACAAGTGGCGAATTACCTGATGAAAACGCCCGCAAACAAGGTCTTTTTGTCTATCCATCACTGACCGTAACCTGGGACGGTAGCACAACCAATCCCCCCAAAACGCGCGCATTTGGTCGTTTTACTCACGCAGGCAGCTACACCACCACGATTACTCGCCCTACTCTCTTTCGTTCGTATCTTAATGAACAACTTACGTTGCTGTATCAGGATTATGGTGCGCATATCTCTGTGCAACCCTCGCAGCATGAAATCCCTTATCCTTATGTCATCGATGGCTCTGAATTGACACTTGATCGCTCAATGAGCGCTGGGTTAACTCGCTACTTCCCGACAACAGAACTGGCGCAAATTGGCGATGAAACTGCAGACGGCATTTATCATCCAACTGAATTCTCCCCCCTATCGCATTTTGATGCGCGCCGCGTCGATTTTTCCCTCGCACGGTTGCGCCATTATACCGGTACGCCAGTTGAACATTTTCAGCCGTTCGTCTTGTTTACCAACTACACACGTTATGTGGATGAATTCGTTCGTTGGGGATGCAGCCAGATCCTCGATCCTGATAGTCCCTACATTGCCCTTTCTTGTGCTGGCGGGAACTGGATCACCGCCGAAACCGAAGCGCCAGAAGAAGCCATTTCCGACCTTGCATGGAAAAAACATCAGATGCCAGCATGGCATTTAATTACCGCCGATGGTCAGGGTATTACTCTGGTGAATATTGGCGTGGGACCGTCAAATGCTAAAACCATCTGCGATCATCTGGCAGTGCTACGCCCGGATGTCTGGTTGATGATTGGTCACTGTGGCGGATTACGTGAAAGTCAGGCCATTGGCGATTATGTACTTGCACACGCTTATTTACGCGATGACCACGTTCTTGATGCGGTTCTGCCGCCCGATATTCCTATTCCGAGCATTGCTGAAGTGCAACGTGCGCTTTATGACGCCACCAAGCTGGTGAGCGGCAGGCCCGGTGAGGAAGTCAAACAGCGGCTACGTACTGGTACTGTGGTAACCACAGATGACAGGAACTGGGAATTACGTTACTCAGCTTCTGCACTTCGTTTTAACTTAAGCCGGGCCGTAGCAATTGATATGGAAAGTGCAACCATTGCCGCGCAAGGATATCGTTTCCGCGTGCCATACGGGACACTACTGTGTGTTTCAGATAAACCATTACATGGTGAGATTAAACTTCCCGGTCAGGCTAACCGTTTTTATGAAGGCGCTATTTCCGAACATCTGCAAATTGGCATTCGGGCGATCGATTTGCTGCGCGCAGAAGGCGACCGACTGCATTCACGTAAATTACGAACCTTTAATGAGCCGCCGTTCCGATAATAAGTTCTGAACCTTCTTATCAGAAATAGATGTGAAGGAGTAAGTAAGACACCTGGCAAATAGCCTGCAATAATCGTGGGCTGTTTGCTTCCTTGGGCGGATACGAGTTTTATTATCGTCTTAATGATTTCCACATATTAAAAGCAAGTATGCTTTCAAAACACAATTATAAAAAATCACGAAAACAATATAAGCTTTGATAAAATAAAATATAAGATTATGGCTTTAGAATATTTTTATTTCTAATAGACGAGATTTTTCCTGTTATGATATAATATGCCGAATTAACACATGTTAATGATTTACCAGTAATGTAAATAAATTTTCGAGGAGATCATTCCAGTGGGACGTAAATGGGCCAATATTGTTGCTAAAAAAACGGCTAAAGACGGTGCGACGTCTAAAATTTATGCAAAATTCGGTGTAGAAATCTATGCTGCTGCCAAACAAGGTGAACCCGATCCAGAATTAAACACATCTTTAAAATTCGTTATTGAACGTGCAAAGCAGGCACAAGTTCCAAAGCACGTTATTGATAAAGCAATTGATAAAGCCAAAGGCGGCGGAGATGAAACGTTCGTGCAGGGACGTTATGAAGGCTTTGGTCCTAATGGCTCAATGATTATCGCTGAGACATTGACTTCAAATGTTAACCGTACGATTGCTAACGTTCGCACAATTTTCAATAAAAAAGGCGGCAATATCGGAGCGGCAGGTTCTGTCAGCTATATGTTTGACAATACGGGTGTGATTGTATTTAAAGGGACAGACCCTGACCATATTTTTGAAATTTTACTTGAAGCTGAAGTTGATGTTCGTGATGTGACTGAAGAAGAAGGTAACATTGTTATTTATACTGAACCTACTGACCTTCATAAAGGAATCGCGGCTCTAAAAGCAGCTGGAATCACTGAGTTCTCAACAACAGAATTAGAAATGATTGCTCAATCTGAAGTTGAGCTTTCCCCAGAAGATTTAGAAATCTTTGAAGGGCTTGTTGATGCCCTTGAAGATGACGACGATGTACAAAAAGTTTATCATAACGTCGCAAATCTCTAATTATATTTTAAAGAAATCTGTCTTTACGGCAGATTTCTTTAATCTCATATAACCCTTATAAAAAATATAATGTTCAACTCGTCATATTGATTATAAAAAATCCCCGTTCCCAGAGAAATAATATTTATTAAAATTCCAGTTCTTCTTTTTCTGATTACAGAAGGCAAAGTGGCAATTACGCATAGTTTCCCGATAAAGACGCGATAGCGACATCCCGCATAAGGCATTTTTCTCTTTATCTTTGTACGGTACTTCATGGAACAGAGTTTTTGACCTTGCGAATCGTGATGTCTGTTGGGGGGGCAACTTGCTCACTGAAGCGTGAGACTCGATTAAGCGCACGAAACACAGAAATCAAAAAAACCGGTCACTTTTTTACAAGGTAACCGGGTAAAAATAATTTTTATTTTTTTAACTGTTTTGAGACTCATAGAGATGTCTCAAAACTAAAATTTGGCTCCTCTGACTGGACTCGAACCAGTGACATACGGATTAACAGTCCGCCGTTCTACCGACTGAACTACAGAGGAATCGTGAGAACGAGGCGAATATTAGCGATGCCCACCCATAATGTCAAAGCCTGTTTTTTAAATTTGAAATCGTTTGCTGAAATAATCTGCATTTTGTCGTTTATTCCGACACAGCTGGCTTTTTTTCACACTTTTGCGGCTCGGATCGATGGTATTTCCATAGCCAACGTCCAGTAACCATTCGCCAGTAAAACAGCACGGCCCGCACAGCCCAGTCGGCAAACATTCCCATCCAGACACCAACCACACCCCAGCCAAGCATGATGCCCAGCACATAACCGACGACAACCCGGCAACCCCACATGCTCAACATAGAAACCCACATGGCGTAACGGGCATCACGAGCACCTTTAAATCCAGCGGGTAGCACCCATGAGGCGGACCAAATAGGCATAAATAAAGCATTTAGCCAAATCAGAATCACAACGACATGTTTAACCTGTGGATCCTGGGTGTAAAACGATGCCATAAGCCCGGCAAAGGGAGCCGTTAGCCAGGCGATGGCCGTTAATCCAAGAGTGGACAGCCAGAACACATGCCGCAACTGAATCTCTGCTTGCGCTATCTGCCCTACCCCCAACCTTCGGCCTGTAATGATCGTAGAAGCAGAGCCGAGCGCACTTCCGGGTAAGTTGATAAGAGCCGCAATTGAAAACGCGATAAAATTTCCGGCAATAACACTGGTCCCCATCCCGGCAACGAACATTTGGGTTAATAACCGACCACTGGTAAATAACACTGATTCGACACTCGCTGGAATACCAATCCCCATGACTTCCCAGATAATGCTAAAATTCAGCGGTTTAAAATAGCTCTTTAACGAAATCCTTAGCGCAGGATTAAAACCAATCGCCAGCACCCACAAAATTGCAACTGCGCCAATATAACGAGAAATGGTTAAACCCAACCCAGCCCCGACAAATCCCAGTCCCGGCCAGGAGAAAAGGCCGTAAATCAATATGCCGCTAATAATAATATTAAGAATATTCAGGCTACCGTTAATCAGTAGCGGTATTTTCGTATTCCCTGCACCACGAAGTGCCCCGCTACCAATCAAAGTGATGGCAGCTGCTGGATAACTGAGTGCCGTCAGCTCCAGATAAGTCAACGCCAGTGCTTTAACTTCTGTCGTGGCATCACCCGCGACGAAATCAATAATTTGTTCGCCAAAATGATGAATAAGCGTTGCCAACAGTACGGCAAACAACGTCATGATCACCAATGACTGCCGCGTCGCCACCCTCGCTCGTCGTCGATCCCGCTTACCGAGACTAAATGCCACAACGACAGTAGTACCAAGATCGATAGCAGCAAAAAAAGCCATAATGACCATATTGAAGCTGTCCGCCAATCCCACGCCGGCCATCGCATCTTTTCCCAGCCAGCTGACCAGAAAAGTGCTCAGGACACCCATCAACAGGACACAGGCATTCTCCATGAAGATAGGAACAGCAAGCGGGGTTATCTCGCGCCAGAACAACACTTTGTAGCTCTTGCGTTTAGCGTGCCAGCGAGTGTCGTGAACAACCTGGCGTAAAGCAGAGGAGATATTCAAAGCCGACCTTAATTGCAGAAAGTGAAACCACATTTCAAATAATGAGGGAGAATCAGCAAAGCTGCAAAGATTTTCGCCAACAAATTGTCTGCAAATGCAACAAACTGTTGATAGAAACGGCAAACAGTTGGGGAATTTAAAAATCGGGTTTGACAAAAGATTTTTCGCCGTTAAGATGTGCCTCAACAGCGATTCCTCTGTAGTTCAGTCGGTAGAACGGCGGACTGTTAATCCGTATGTCACTGGTTCGAGTCCAGTCAGAGGAGCCAAATTCCTGAAAAGCCCGCTTTTATAGCGGGCTTTTTGCTATATCTGATAATCAATTTCCTCTTCACTGTTTTCCATCACCTGCCGCTTGATATCCTCAACTGACAGTCCTGCATTACAAAGTTCCAGAAAGCGCCAGACATAGTTACGCTGAAGTTGTCCTCGCTTCAGTCCCAACCAGACAGTATTAGCATCGAAAAGATGCCGCGTATCCAGACGGATTAAATTCTCTTCCTCTTGTTCGCCGCTGGATTGTTCGGCAACTAATCCGATCCCAAGCCCAAGAGCAACATAGGTTTTAATGACATCAGAATCCTGCGCACTTAATACAATATCTGCCAGCAAACCTTTGCGGGCAAATGCGTCATCAATACGTGAGCGCCCCGTAATCCCCTGTCGGTAAGTGATTAACGGCCACTTCGCTATTGATTCCAGCGTCAATGGTGAAATTTGCGTTAAGGGATGATCGAGTGGAACAAGCAAACTATGGTGCCAACGAAACCACGGGAAGGCGACGAGCTGCGGGTCATTACTCAAACGCTCGCTGGCGATACCAATATCAGCTTCGCTATTTTGCAACAACGTCGCAATTTCCTGTGGCGTCCCCTGGATTAGCTCGAGCCGTACCTCCGGGAAAAGTTCGCGAAAAGCTTTAATGACCTCTGGCAAGCTATAACGCGCCTGAGTATGCGTCGTTGCAATAGTGAGAACGCCAGACGTATCGTTGGTAAACAGGTCTGCAAGCCGACGAACATTACTGGCTTCATTCAGAATACGTTCTGCAATGACCAGTAATGCTTTGCCCGGTTCAGTCATGCCCAGCAGTCGCTTACCTCGTCGAACAAATATTTCGATACCAAGTTCATCCTCCAGTTCCCGAATATGACGGCTGACGCCGGACTGTGAGGTAAAAAGCATATTCGCAACCTCTGTCAGGTTGTAATCCTGACGTGCAGCCTCGCGGATTATCTTTAGTTGTTGGAAATTCACGGTAAACTCCGGGCAGTTCAGATTTCCCGTTATTGTTAAAGTCTAATGCCCGGCATAACAAATAATAAAAACCCGCATCTTATTCCATCCCGATATAACGCTTAGCTCACCAATTGCCACTGCCTTTTTTCCATCACTGGAGAACTAATCACTGACATTAACAACTCTTTCACTGCCTGTGCCTGTGGTGATAAGTTCGCTCTGGCGGGTAAATTTAATGACAAAGAGAGACTCATGGAAGGAGTGGTAATGCGTGACATCCAACCATTTACTGCGCCACATAACGAACGCGCGGCCGATTCGGGTAATACTGCAACGCCCATGCCGCTGGCAATCGCTGCGGTAAGCGTGGCAATAGACTCAATTTCACCAATGACTTTTGCCGTGAGCCGCCGTAGGGAAAAAGCCTCATCAACACGAAGCCTAACAGCACTGTAATCACTGGGGAGAAAGAGGTTCATTTGCGCAATAGCATTAACATCAACGCTTTGCCCCGGACAATCTTGAGTTCCTACCAGGAAAAGATCTTCTTTCAGCAAAGCCTGACTGGATACACCAGCCACAGGGGAATGCTCATAAATCACCGCCATATCGAGTTGGTGATTTATCAGTTTTTCGTTAAGCACTGCACCGCTATTTTCATGAAGATAGATAACGATCTCCGGGAATTCAGCTCGAACCGCCTGTAATAAGGGCATGGTGATGGATGACGCAGCGGTTCCTGGCGCAAAGCCAATCGAGACTTGCCCCGATAATGCCTGACCAACGTTATGCACCGCCAGTTGGGCCTGCTCACACTGACGTAAAATGGCCCGCGCATGGGTATAGAGAATTTTTCCGGCGTCTGTTGGCGTAACGCCCCGTTTTGTGCGAATCAAAAGCTGTTGATTTAACTCACCTTCCAGTGTGGCAACCTGCTGGCTGAGCGCTGGTTGTGCGATATGCAATACTTCAGCAGCCTGGGTCAGGCTACCAATATCTACAATTTTTACGAAGTATTTCAGGCGTCTGAAGTTCATGTTGCCTCCGGTTTTTAAGAATCGGCCCAAGTGCCGCCATTACTTACAACCAGATTGCAAGATGCTTGCCAGTTTTATTTTGGTGTTGATGTACAAGCTAACCAACTGTCAAATAAGAGATTATGATAGATTCGTCATTTGCTCCTTTAATCAGCTGTCGCGTTCCCCTGCCCTATAAAAGGAGGGTATGCACCACGATGGTTCATTACCCAATAAGATTGAAAGCTCACCACTTTGTTGAAATTGACAGCAAACAAACAAAAAAATGCATTTCACCCTTTGACATCACCATGCACTGCCATTAATATGCGCCCCGTTCACACGATTCCTCTGTAGTTCAGTCGGTAGAACGGCGGACTGTTAATCCGTATGTCACTGGTTCGAGTCCAGTCAGAGGAGCCAAATTCAAAAAAGCCTGCTTTCTAGCAGGCTTTTGCTTTCTAATTACCAACGCTCTTAAAACATCTGTCTTGAACCAGAACTAATTTGCACAGGCATTCCCGATCGACGTTGCAACGCAGCATTTGCGCGATTTACATCAACTTCTTGCCCGCTGATAAACACCCGCAAAGATGGGGTTACCGGCAATGGCACTTTTCGGTCAGACTCATATTCTGCACGATTGCGCGACAACGGCTCATGAACTTCCAGCCAGTTCGAGCCATCTGGTTCAGTGGTGTATTTTACTGGCTGGTCGATAATTTGCACACGCGTCCCAACAGGAACATTATCAAACAGATATTTGATATCGTCATTGCGCAGACGAATACAGCCCTGACTTACCCGGAGCCCAATACCAAAATTGGCATTGGTACCATGGATGGCATACAACCTGCCAATATAAATCGCGTACAGCCCCATGGGATTATCGGGGCCCGCAGGAACAAATGCGGGCAAACTCTCCCCTCGTTTCGCATATTCGCGCCGAGTGTTCGGCGTTGGCGTCCAGGTTGGAGCTTCTTGTTTACGTTCAACGGTAGTCACCCAGTTACGCGGGGTTTCTCGCCCAGCCTGGCCGATACCAATAGGAAAGACTTCCACAGTATTACTGTCTGGTGGGTAGTAATAAAGACGCATCTCAGCGACGTTAACCACAATCCCTTTACGAACAGTGGCGGGCAAAATCAGTTGCTGCGGAATGGTGAGTTGCGAGCCAGACTTCGGCAAAAAAACATCAGCGCCCGGGTTCGCTTCCAGCATGTTACTTAACCCTTGCCCGTATTGTGCGGCAAAAGTCTCCAGCGGCTGGGTATTGTGATCAGGAACAGTTACAGTAAACGACTGCCCCACTAAACGGCTACCCTCTGGAGGTAATGGATAAGTTACAGCCAGGCTAGTATGGCTGGCAAAAAGCAGAGCAAATGAGCAAAAAATATTTACACGACGCATCATGTCCCTTTCCTAAGTCGCGAAAGCTATCCGTTAAGTATAGCTTTTATCAGACTTTTCGTTTTTAACTGTTCAAATCAGAAGTCGTATTCCCCGGTAGAACAATATTACTGGCAGCAAGTTCGCCCATGTTGTTGTATATCGCACAGGCAGCTTCGATGATGGGCATCGCCAGAGCTGCGCCACTCCCCTCACCTAAACGCATCTCCATATTGAGATAAGGCTCCAGCCCCAAATGCGACAGCGCAATACGCGCCCCTTTTTCTGCTGACAGGTGAGAAGGAATGAGATACGGTTTGATTGCAGGAGACATCTGGCAGGCTGCGAGCGCGGCAGCATAAGAAAGAAATCCATCCAGCAACACGGGTAAACCGCAGGACGCAGCGCCTAACATCACGCCAGCCATTCCGACCAAATCAAATCCCCCCACTTTTGCCAGGACATCAACGCCATCCTGAGGATTTGGTTGATTCAACGTAATCGCCCGGCGCACAACATCAATTTTATTAGCCAGTTTATCTGTCGGCAGGTTTGCGCCAATCCCAACCACTTCTTCAGGATCCCGGCCAGTGATTGTGCTGACTATTGCCGCTGCCGGTGTCGTGTTTGCCATCCCCAGTTCACCTACACCAAACAGCGTAACACCGTTTTTTGCCAGCTCCCGCGTATAACATATGACGTCCAAAAGCAACTTTTCTGCCTGATGGCGACTCATTGCCGGAGCTGAAGCAATATTGCCACTACCTCGAGCAACACGCATGTTGATAAGCCCGGGGATAGGCTCAGCAGTATCAATACCAACATCAATTACGTAGACGTTAGCGCCCGCTTGTGCTGCCAGCACACACACGCCGGTTGTTCCGCGGGTCATATTTTCAGCCTGAATGGCTGTCACTTCTTTTGGGGAAATAGCGACCCCTTCCTCCCAGACGCCGTGATCGGCACACATGACCAGTACCGCTTTTTTGCCCACATGCGGAACGCCATTCAACCCCGGCATTCCTGCCAGTTGTATGGCAAGCGCCTCCAGCCTTCCCAGGCTACCAACAGGTTTGAGTAACCCGTCGATATGCCGTTGTGCACGCGACATAGCGGCAGGATCGATAGCAGGGATCGTATTCAGTAAATCGGCAAGTGTTTGCATGTCACGTCTCTTTATAGCAGTGCCAGCAGGAAGACCAGTTCACCAAGCTCTATAGCAGCTCCCAGCGTATCGCCGGTTTGCCCGCCCAGCGTACGTTTGAGAAGCTGACCGAGGATGAAAATCGCCACCATCGTCACCACCATAGCAGCCACACCATGCATACCCGGCAATAATACGGCAGCAAAAATAGCGGCTAAGCCGAGTGTGACGCAGGTTTGTCGCCCATCAATTTTGCCAATGAACACATTGCCAAGTCCTTCTTCCCGGGCATAACGATGACGATACATCAATAATGCGGCAGTCCCGCGGCTGACCGCACATGCTGCCGCCAGCGATGCAAGGATCGGTTCGCCACGCAGAGCCAACTCGCTTAATACCAGAATCTTTGCCAGTACAACAAAAATCAATGCCAGACCGCCGTGGGTGCCTAAACGGCTATCACGCATGATTTCCAACATGCGATCGCGGCTACGTGCAGAAAATACGCCATCACAAGTATCGGCGAGGCCGTCCAGGTGGAATCCCCCGGTCATCAGCGCCAGCACAAGTACGCTAAACAGTGCCGCCAGTGGTACGCCACACCTTGCCTGCAGCACCATGAAGACCAGCCCGCTAATCGCGCCAAGCAATAATCCAATTAAAGGAAAAGTAATAATACCGCGAGAATAATGCTCGAAATCCAGTCCCTGGGACCAGCGACGCGGTACAGGCAGACGCGTAATAAAAGAGAGCATCGCCCAAAATAATTTACTCATTTGATTTTTACTCCAATACCCGAAACCACCAACCATACTTCATTTGCCGCAGCGGCCAGCTGCTGATTTACCCGCCCGGCAATATCACGAAAATGTCGTGCCAGACGACTCTCCGGCACAATCCCCATTCCCACTTCGTTAGTCACTAATACAACCTTTGCGGGACAACGTTGGCAGGCAGCAATCAACGACTGAATCTCAGCATTAATCGCCTGTTCCATCGCCTGATAATCCCATTCATCAGGGTCTTTATCGCCGCCATAATCAAGCAACAGATTAGTCACCATTGTGGTAACGCATTCCAGCAATACAGTTTCATGCGGGTTAATGTCTGCATGAATTAATTCATCAAGATGTTGCCAACGCTCCACCGTGCGCCAGTGCGCCGGGCGGCCTTGCCGATGATGTTCTATCCGTGCAGCCATCTCATCATCAAGGATTTGTGAGGTGGCGATATACAGAACCTGTGAAGAGTCCCCAATAAGCGCCTCTGCGTGGCGACTCTTCCCGCTCCGTGCGCCCCCCGTCACCAAAATCATCATACCGACTCCTGATTCAATTGTATGATGGTATTCATTGAACAGAACAATGGATCCCCCACCGTTGCTGACCGCAAAACATTTACGCGATTAATACTGCGCGTAATATAATTAAAAATCCAGCATTCTCAATCCATTACGAAAGAAGATGGCATTGCGGAATAGCCAGACTTCCTCGTGTTAACGTCCGACAAAATGCGTCATTGACAGCGGTTTCTCTGGAATGACAGATTTCATTCACATAATGGATTAATGCTACAGCCCCACCAGCCGGACCAGTCAGCAAACGGGCATTGTGTTCTGCAATCAAAATTACCGTCGTTCCCTCAGAATGAGGGAACCATTCTGGTACGGATATCTCGCTTTCAGCTGCTATCAATAGCAGCACTGAATAATCGCTATACGCATCTGATAACGATTGCACAGGCCCACCATCAAGAGGCTGGAAATCTTGCTGCCACTCCTCACCGATAAAACCGCAGCCTCTACAGTGCACTGTTGGTCAGTGCCTGCGAAGCGGACATTATCGCGCTGGTGCTTAATGCGGACGCACCGTGGTCACCTTTTTCGCCAGGCTTTACCTCGTCAATGAATCGCCCGGTCATTGGAGTAGTCACCAAAGCAGATTTAGCCAGCATGGAACAAATATCTTTGGTGAAATGTTGGTTACGTGAAGCTGGAGCGCACAACGTGTTAGTAACCAGTGCGGTTAATAACAATGGAGTTGCAGAACTTTTTGCCTTGCTGCATACAGAAGAAGGCTGTCGCTAATTTCGACAGGTTCTCAGATGAGAATGATGACGGTGATACACAGAAAAGAATCAATGAGCAATGAGGGTTGCCAGGCAACCCTCATTGAATAAAACAGGAATTACTTCGCTTCGCCGTTTTTCATTTCGCCCATAGCTTTCAGCTTTTTGGAGATATCGCGGCGTTCTTTGGAGAGCTCGGCATTTTTGATGATGTAATCGTCAACGCGATCTTCATAGTCACCTTTCATGCTGGCGATGATGCCCTGGATTGCTTCAACGCTCATCCCCGGCTTGATGTAATCGCTCAGGTTGTCCAGCAGCAGGACGCGCTTCTGGTTGTCACGGATCTTTTTCTCAACGTCCTGAATTTCACGTTGCAGTTTGTTCTTACGACGGAACAGACGAACAAATTCCAGTACGTCCTGGAATGAAGGCTTGGTAGTTTCCATTTTTATACCCCTGATAATGTGAGAGTCGGATTCGTTTAAGCAACCGCTATTCGTTAGGGCCAACATTACTCATAGCTGCCGCAGATGACAATGCTTTTATCCCTTTTCACTATCATACCCTTTATCCTTGCTGAATCGAAGCAGCAGCAAGATGATTCTGAAGTTCAGGAATTATTTGCGCAAGGCCCGGCAAATCAGATTCGATAGCAACTCAAGCTGATGTGCCGTTTCCATGTTCAGCCACACATAACCATAGATTGGTGTTTCCACAACCTTCAGGTCATGGTGGTTATTGAGCAACTGACGCAGCTCTTCCACAGCATCGTTCAATTTTTCCGTATTGGCAAAAACCGGCTGCGGATTACCTTCGTACAGCGCATGAACAAGGCTCAGCAGTATTTGCTGCATCATGTGCTGGGTATCACGAAGTTTTTGCGCGTTCAATAACACGAAATGGCTGGGGCGCGTGGCCCAGTACGCATTGATTTGCAACTCCAGCATACAAACCAGATTGCGATTAATGGTCTGAATACCTTCATATATCGATTTTGGAATACGACTTTCTTTGCTGGCGGGCGCAATCAGTCCACGCATTTTCACGGCATCGGTCAGGAGTTTTTGTAGATGGCTTTCCAGACGTGGGCGTTCGAGTAAGTTCGGTGAGAATGCAGATTGATAGACCCGATTATACTCGGTCAGACTTTTCGCCAGTTGAATGCGCCAGTGGATGAACGCCCGTTGTGGCCAGATACCGGTAAACAACATTGCCAGTAAAGAGCCGAGGATCACATCGCCGCTTCGCCATAACGCCGTATCAATTTCACCTGTCGGGGAACCAACAACAATTGCCAGCGTCACCCCAATCAATAAACCTTGATACGGTTTCTTGCCCAGCGCCAGCCAACCGCAAAGAAACATCGCCGCCGCGCACCAGACTAACATCAGCGGTAACGAAATTAACTCCAGTTGCAGAGCGATAAGACCTAAAATCGAACCCAACACCGTACCGCCAATACGTTCGAAGGCGCGAGGGACAACGTTACCCCAGAACGAGATTGGCCCCATAATCACCACCATGGTGACCAGCGGCCAGGTGCTTTCCGGGATAGTAAACAGGCGGATAATGAGAAAAGTGAGCAGGAATGCCAGCGCGACCCGAGTACCATGCACAATGCGGTAATGGCGGTATACCCGGATTTCAAACGGGCTTAATGACTTATCGGCACGCACGCAGAAACTCCGTAATGAAGATTAAAAGCGCTCATAACTCATCTGTCGGCCAGAAGGCGCACCTCTGATTTATCCGACGGACATACCGGGAACAGTGTAATTTCCCGGCAGGAGCGAAAAATTTGAAAGGCGCATCTTACTCTTTTCGCTTTCAAAAAAAGAGTGGTCTTCGCGTCAACACACCGCCCTGAGATGAATTAGTGATGTTTTGGCTGCACCGCAACATACATTTCGATATCCCAGTACCCATCTTCCGCGCCATTGTTCAAGTAAACCTCGAAGCAGGGCTTTGGTAACATTTCATAAGCACTGTCCTGCAAGAGACTATTAAAGAACTGATACCAGGGTTTAGCAAAATCATCACCGACTACACGAGCTACCGCCACCGCATACTGACCACCTGTAATTTCTGTCAGAATGACGCCCTCACTGTTTTCGGGAAGCGTAAAGTAACCCGGCACCGTCACGACGGTGTCGCAGCGTAATTTTTCGGCGGGTGTTTCATCTGGATTGTCGTAATAGACAGCAACCCACTCCTTCGGCACAATATTTTTGTTATCTACCCACATCATCAACTGCTCAAAGCCTTTCTTTACCGTCTGTTCCCACGGGCCAACGAGATGGAAACCTGCAACGGTACGTTTCTCTTCCTGCTTAATCTCGTAGTTCATGACGCCTCCATTAACACTGTTTTTATATACAGTATAGTTGCAATATTAAAACCACAAGGAATGAGTGTTGATTATGCGAGCAGACTCGCACTCCTGCCAGTCTGCTGCAAAAGAAAGGTCAGGCCTTATGGTGGAAATAATCACTCAGGCGGGAAAACATGCCGCCTTCCCCGACAGATTCCAGGGTAACCAGCGGCCAGTGCGCCACCTGTTTATCACGGTCGTAAAGTTCAATTTCCCCTACCCGCTGATGGGCGCTAATTGGCGCGGTGAGCTCTTTACCATCAAGGGTATATTTGGCTTTGATATGTGGAATTTCGGCTTTCGGTAGCACCATCCAGAACTCTTGTTCCGTTCCCAGGTCGATATTTTCTTTATCGCCATACCAGATGCGTTCCGTTCCGACCTTTTTCCCACGGTGCAAAATTTGCACCGTAGTAAAGTTTTGTTGCCCCCAACGCAGTAATTTTCTTGCCTCTTCCTCACGACCTTTTGCACTGTCAGCCCCCATTACCACTGCAATGAGACGACGCTGCCCATCTACAGCCGAAGCAATGAGATTAAACCCGGCACCAGAAGTATGACCCGTTTTCAGGCCGTCAACATTCATGGTTTTATCCCACAACAACCCGTTACGGTTTTGCTGGGTGATACCGTTCCAGGTGAGACTTTTCTCACTGTACATATGATAAAACTCGGGCTCGCCGTGGATGATAGCGCGAGAAAGCACAGCTAAATCATAAGCCGAGCTATGCTGGCCAGGTGCATCCAGACCATGCACTGTTTCAAAATGCGTATCCTTGAGATGCAGCTTCTCGGCATAGTTGTTCATCATTTCAACAAACTGCCGTTGCCCACCGGCAATATAGTCAGCCAGAGCAACACAAGCGTCATTTCCGGAATCCACAATTAAACCACGGCTTAAATCACGTACCGATACGCGATCGCCCTCTTTCAAAAACATCAGTGAAGAACCGACAAACACCGGATTATCTTTCGCCCACGCATCGCGCCCCACGGTGACAATATCGTCTGGCGTAATGCGATGACTATCGATAGCGCGATCCACGACATAACCCGTCATCAGCTTTGTCAGGCTGGCGGGATTGCGCTGTTGATGCTCATTACCCGCGGTGAGGATCTGACCGGTGGTGTAATCCATCAATACCCAGGACCCGGCATGAATCTCTGGAGGCTGAGGTGAAAAAGGAATGTTTTCCGCCGCAAAACCAGACGATAAGTTAAAAACGAACAAAGAAGCAGCAATAATAAGACGGCGTTTCAACAGCAAACCCTCAGGAGTTTCAAATAGCTGTTCTTTTTACGGAAATACTTATGAACTGGCTGGAATAAAGTGCAAGAAAATGTGACTACCCTCTCATTTTTATCTGACATGATCTGTTGCCACTCGCTGCCAAATTGTGGCGCTAAAGCTGATTAGCACGGTGATATTTGATACTCTGGCAGACAGCAGAAATAACGGATTTAACCTAATGATGAATGACGGTAAGCAACAATCTACCTTTTTGTTTCACGATTACGAAACCTTTGGCACGCACCCCGCGTTAGATCGCCCTGCACAGTTCGCAGCCATTCGCACCGATAGCGAATTCTATGTCATCGGCGAACCCGAAGTCTTTTACTGCAAGCCCGCGGATGACTATTTACCCCAGCCTGGAGCAGTATTAATTACCGGTATTACCCCGCAGGAAGCACGGGCGAAAGGAGAAAACGAAGCCGCGTTTGCCGCCCGTATTCACTCGCTTTTTACCGTACCGAAGACCTGTATTCTGGGCTACAACAATGTGCGTTTCGACGACGAAGTCACACGCAACGTTTTTTATCGTAATTTCTACGATCCTTACGCCTGGAGCTGGCAGCATGATAACTCGCGCTGGGATTTGTTGGATGTTATGCGTGCCTGTTATGCCCTGCGCCCGGAAGGAATAAACTGGCCTGAAAATGATGACGGTCTACCGAGCTTTCGCCTTGAGCATTTAACCAAAGCGAATGGTATTGAACATAGCAACGCCCACGATGCGATGGCTGATGTGTACGCCACTATTGCGATGGCAAAGCTGGTAAAAACGCGTCAGCCACGCCTGTTTGATTATCTCTTTACCCATCGTAATAAACACAAACTGATGGCGTTGATTGATGTTCCGCAGATGAAACCCCTGGTGCACGTTTCCGGAATGTTTGGAGCATGGCGCGGCAATACCAGCTGGGTGGCACCGCTGGCGTGGCATCCTGAAAATCGCAATGCCGTAATTATGGTGGATTTGGCAGGAGACATTTCGCCATTACTGGAACTGGATAGCGACACATTGCGCGAGCGTTTATATACCGCAAAAACCGATCTTGGCGATAACGCCGCCGTTCCGGTTAAGCTGGTGCATATCAATAAATGTCCGGTGCTGGCCCAGGCGAATACGCTACGCCCGGAAGATGCCGACCGACTGGGAATTAATCGTCAGCATTGCCTCGATAACCTGAAAATTCTGCGTGAAAATCCGCAAGTGCGCGAAAAAGTGGTGGCGATATTCGCGGAAGCCGAACCGTTTACGCCTTCAGATAACGTGGATGCACAGCTTTATAACGGCTTTTTCAGTGACGCCGATCGTGCAGCAATGAAAATTGTGCTGGAAACCGAGCCGCGTAATTTACCGGCACTGGATATCACTTTTGTCGATAAACGGATTGAAAAGCTGTTGTTCAATTATCGGGCGCGCAACTTCCCGGGGACGCTGGATTATGCCGAGCAGCAACGCTGGCTGGAGCACCGCCGCCAGGTCTTCACGCCAGAGTTTTTACAGGGTTATGCAGATGAATTGCAGATGCTGGCACAACAATATGCCGATGACAAAGAGAAAGTGGCGCTGTTAAAAGCGCTTTGGCAGTACGCGGAAGAGATCGTCTAATTTGAAGCCTCCGCCGCTGGTACGGCGGAGGACAATGTTGAGTCAGGCTTTTTGAACGGTGATGCTCCACGCTGCATCGCCAATCTGCTGATAATCGGTGATGGCATGTCCTTCTTCTGCCGCCCACTGTGGGATTGCTTCAGTTGCCTGGGTGCAATCAAACTCAATTACCAACTCATCGCCGCTGGCCATTTCTGCCAGTGCTGCTTTTGCTTCTATGAGTGGAAACGGACAGACCTGCGTCACCACATCCAGCTTTTTAATCGCCATCTTTACACCTTACTTAATTTGCCGCAGCAGTTGCCAGTCGCGCCTTACGCTGCGGTCGAACATACACAAGCCAGGACGCAGTCCAGACTCCGAGAATCATAAATACAAGGCCAATCCAGCCCTGCCAGGTCATCATTGCAGTCATAACCAGTCCATTACCGATAGAGCAACCACCTGCAATACTGGCACCGAAGCCCATCAGTACACCACCTAACCCGCTACGTAATGTTGTTTGTGCATCAGCTGCGCGAACGCGGAACTCACGGCTCGCTTTGGCTGCAATAAATGACCCCACGAAGATCCCTAACACCAGGAAAACGCCCCAGTTAATGTATTTCACGTCACCCGCGACCAGAAATTGCAGAATATTGGCCGTTGGGGAAGTGATTCCTAACCCAAACATGCGTCCGGTTGCTTCACTCAGGGGCCAGGCTAAAAGCGCAATCAAACCGATGAGTACAGCAGTGACAAAGGGATGCCAGCGTTTTTCAAACAGAATATGAGCGATCCCGGTTCGGCGCGGCGGTAAGGTCGCGACTTTGAGTTTTGGCTTCTTCAACTCTTTCATCACCACCCAGAGCGTTATCACCAGCAAAACGGCAACCAACGGCCACACAGACAAATTAAAAGTCTCAGCAATAGAGTTATGTTCAGTACTGTAGTGCTGCAAGGTTTGATTTAAACCACTGGCATGTGGAGAACGCATCACCGCACTCATCACCATATAAGTGAAAAGCGCGATCCAACTGCCGATCAATCCCTCACCCGCGCGATACCAGGTCCCGGTGGCACATCCACCCGCCAGAACAATTCCCAGCCCGAAGATATACCCACCTATAACAGTACCAAGCCACGGGAACGCCCCGGCTTCGTAAGTCAGTAGGCCCGCCTGAATTAACGCAAAAACCCCCACGCTTTGTACCGAAATTGCAATCAGCAAGGCGTAAAACATGCGATTATTTTTCACGATATACATATCGCGAAAACCACCTGTCAGGCAAAAACGCCCACGCTGCATGACAAATCCCAGCAGAGCACCACAAATTAGCCCGCTTAATATCATTGAAAACATAAATTAATTAACCAGATGAATGTTAATAGGGAAATTATTCATGACTGGTGGAATGCAGACCAATAACCAAATTCTCTAAATTAGAACAAATGGTTATTAATGAGGATGTCGATAAAAAAGAATAAAAAAACCGGAGCCAAATATTCATTCGACTCCGGTTTATTATTACAAAAGATGATTACGCTACGTCTTCGTACTGCGGAACCGGGTTACGGAAACTCTTGGTGACGCAAGCCAGGTAAATCAGACCGATAGCCGCCCAGATCAGACCCAGAACCATTGAGCTTTCTTCCAGGTTAACCCACAGCGCACCAACGGTCAGCGCACCACACATCGGCAGGAACAGATACTGGAAGTGATCTTTCAGCGTCTTATTACGCTTCTCACGGATCCAGAACTGCGAGATGACCGACAGGTTAACGAAGGTGAACGCCACCAACGCACCAAAGTTAATCAGCGCTGTAGCCATTACCAGGTCGAAGTTGATTGCCAGCAGGGCAATCGCGCCAACCAGGATGATGTTCATCGCCGGAGTACGCCATTTCGGGTGTACATAACCGAAGAAGCTTTTCGGGAATACGCCGTCACGACCCATTACGTACATCAGACGCGCTACGCCTGCATGCGCCGCCATACCGGACGCCAGTACGGTAATGGTGGAGAAGATCAGCGCGCCAACCTGGAACGCTTTACCCGCAACGTACAGCATGATTTCAGGCTGTGACGCATCCGGATCTTTAAAGCGAGAGATATCCGGGAAGTACAGCTGCAGGAAGTAAGTTGCAAAGATGAAGATCATGCCGCCAATCAGCGCGGTCAGGAAAATCGCACGCGGGATCACGCGCTCTGCATCTTTGGTTTCTTCCGACAGGTTGCTGATGCCGTCAAAGCCGGTAAAGGAGAAGCACAGGATTGTCGCCCCGGTAATCATCGGGATAACATGCGCATCGCCAGACCAGAACGGACGAGTGCTCGCCAGCGTACCAGCGCCTTCACCTTCAAATACGCCATAAACAACCATGCCCAGAATCACCGCGATCAGCACTACCTGCAACACGACGATTACAGTGTTGAAGTTCGCTACGGATTTCAGACTACGCAGGTTAAAGGCGGTCATGAAGGCCACCAGCGCCACCACAAACATCCACGATGGGATGGAAGGCACTAGAGCTTCAAAATAGATTTTCGCCAGCAGAATGTTGATCATCGGCGCGAACAGATAGTCGAGCAGAGAAGACCAACCCACCATAAAGCCGACAGTCGGGCTAATGGATTTCTGGGCGTAAGTGTATGCAGAGCCAGCAGAAGGATAGCGGCGAACCAGCTTCCCGTAGCTCAGAGCCGTAAACAGGATCGCAATCAATGCGAACGCATAGGCTGTCGGCACATGACCATCCGTGAGGCCTGAAACGATACCAAAAGTATCAAACAGCGTCATCGGCTGCATATAGGCAAGACCCATCATTACAACCGGAACTAACGTAAGCGTTTTACGCAATTCCACGCGAGAGGTGTTTGGAGTAACGTTATGCGACATGGTCATTCTCCTTTACGGTGATAACCGTCGCGTAAGCAAAAAATTGCCCCATTTTTTTGGATTCCTCAGCGACAACAACTGTCGATTTTTAGTAAATATCTATCCGGTACGAAGCCCGGCCTCTTGGTATGAATGATTGGTTTGAAGCAAAAAATAACCGACGCTGATGAAACGTCGGTTTTTAGTCATTTTTTGACAGCGGCGCATTGTGCCTAAATGGGGGGGAAATGACAAGAGAATGAGAGGCTTGTCATAATAATTTTTCTTTAAATGGCTGATTTTCCGTCATCAGATTTTGCATAAACACCGGCGATCGCACTATTTGCTAAAATTTCATCCCGCCACCAGCCGCTGGCAAGCCCTGCGGTCTGTTCATTCCAGCCAATCCAGACGGGTTCAAAGAGAGTTTGGGCGACCACTTTCTTCTCGATTAACGCGCCACTATCGAGAAACCGTTGCGCCAGATAACGGGGTAAATAGCCGCAGCCGAGGCCGCTAATTTGCAGCTCCAGCTTGGTTTTAAAATCGAAAACGGTAATGGCTTCTTGTTCGTCGAGAAGTTGTGAGGCCGTAGAAGCGCCTGCCTGCGCAGTATCCCCCACCACAATCGCCCGATATCGCTTAATAATACGACGGTTTAACGGCTCTTCTTCCAGAGCTAACGGATGATGAGGCGCGACCGCAAAGACTTGTTCCAGATCGCCCAACCGTGAAAAACCAAACTCACTGGAAGATGGTGGCTCATGCATCGCGCCAACAATAATATCCGCTCGCCCCTGAGTCAGGGCATCCCAGGAACCACCGAGTACGCCATTGATAAACTTCAGGCGCGTCACGCTATGATGTTGATAAAAAGCTTCAATCAGTGGCGCAAGCAGAGAAAAAGGAAACGTGTCGTCCACGCCAATCACCAGCTCGTTTTCCCAGCCTTCATGCAGTTTGATCGCCTGCTTTTCCAGTTCTCGCACGGTATGCAGAACTTCCCGCCCTTTCTCTAATAACATTTTTCCGGTACGGGTGAATTTAGCGCGGTGACCGCTACGATCAAGCAATTGAATATTAAGGTCGCTTTCCAGCTTGTGAACGGTGTAACTCAGAGCGGACGGCGTCTTATAGAGTTTGGCCGACGCCGCCGCAAAACTGCCTTCTTTTTCTAAGGCATCGAGGATCATCAACACATCCAGCAGTGGTTTCATACACGCCCCCTTGCAGTGTATGCGGCGTCCTGCTGGCGTGATCGTTTACTCCAGCGGCATTACCAGCGGATCGGGATACTGGTATTCAAATCCCAGTTCATTACAAATCCGACTGCCATCAATAATCTTACCTTTGCCGCTGTCCAGACTATTTCTGAACTGCGGAGGCTCCAGCCCCAGTAAACGGGCCATCTGCGGATAGAAAACATTACGCGCAGGGTGAGCTGGCGCACATATATTATAGATGTGTCCGCCTTTAGGTGCCTGTAACAACAGAGTGATAGCGCCAATAACATCTTCTAAATGGACTAAATTAACACCATGTTCACCATCAGGCGCGGTTTTTCCGGCAAAGAAGCGTCCGGGATGACGTCCCGGTCCGACCAGCCCCGCAAGACGCAGAATATCGACCGAAGTACCGGGTAAATTGTGCAGCCAGTCTTCGAGTTCTTCTAATACTCGTCCACTGTTGGTTACCGGATTACGCGGGGTAGTTTCTTTCACCGTGCCTTGCGCGTCGCCATAGACAGATGTTGAGCTGGTAAAAATAATGCGGGGAATACGATGGGCCAGCGCGCTATCCACTAACTCTTGTACCGCTTGTAAATAGAACTCATCGCCGGGGCCGCTACGACGTGCCGGAAGCGTAATGACCAGCGCATCGGCATCCATCAGGGCATCCAGATCGTCAGAATCGCAAACTAGCTCAGGCTCCATGCGAAGCAGATAGCTATCAATGCCACTCATTCGGGCCGCTTCGACACCATCTTGTGTGGTTTTACTCCCAGTGACTTGCCAGCCTCGCGCTGAAAGTGACATCGCCAGCGGCATGCCTAACCACCCTAACCCGACAATTGCGACCTTTTTCATCCGTTATCTCCTGATACACCTTAGATCTATAAGGCTACGCTAGCGTATCAAAACTGACAATTCATTCTATGAATGAATCTGTTCAATAATGATAACGACATGCTGCAATGAGCAGTGAATCGTCGGTAACCGCGTATACCAGACGGTGCTCCTCTGTAATGCGTCGGGACCAGAAACCTGACAAATTATGTTTCAGGGGTTCTGGCTTCCCCTTACCTTCAAATGGCGTTCTGCGGGTATCTTTGATAAGTTCATTGATCTTTTTAACAATTCGCTTATCTGTTTCCTGCCAGTACAGATAATCATCCCATGATTCCTCAGACCAGATTAGTTTCACTCAATAATGTCCTTTTCTGTTCCTTTGCCTGATTTCAGGCTATCGATTGAGTCCATCAATCTCCGGGCGTTAGCGGGGGAACGCAGTAGATAAGCCGTCTCTTCCAGCGAGTTGTATTCTTCGAGTGACATCAGAACACAAGCCTCTCCATTCTGACGAGTAATAAGGATCGGGGCATGATCTTCAACGGCTTTCATCATTGTTGCCGACAAATTCTGACGCGCTTCGCTGTAGCTAATTGTACGCATGTCAATCTCCTCTTTTGTACAGTTCATTGTACAATGATGGGCGTTAATTAACTATTTATTAATTAGTTTGTAGATCAAGGTATTGTCAGTGAGACGAAAATCCAGGCTTCGCTATTTTTGGTGCCGTCAGCTAAGAGGACAGTCCTCTTAGCCCCCTCCTTTCCCCGCTCATTCATTAAACAAATCCATCGCCATAAAATATATAAAAAAGCCCTTGCTTTCTAACGTGAAAGTGGTTTAGGTTAAAAGACATCAGTTGAATAAACATTCACAGAGACTTTTATGACACGCGTTCAATTTAAACACCACCATCATCACCATCATCCTGACTAGTCTTTCAGGCGATGTGTGCTGGAAGACATTCAGATCTTCCAGTGGTGCATGAACGTATGAGAAAGCCCCCGGAAGATCACCTTCCGGGGGCTTTTTTATTGCGCGGTTGATAACGGTTCAGACAGGTTTAAAGAGGAATAACAAAATGACAGACAACACTCGTTTACGCATAGCTATGCAGAAATCCGGCCGTTTAAGTGATGACTCACGTGAATTGCTGGCGCGCTGTGGCATTAAAATCAATCTTCACACCCAGCGCCTGATCGCGATGGCAGAAAACATGCCGATTGATATTCTGCGCGTGCGTGACGACGACATTCCCGGTCTGGTAATGGACGGCGTGGTAGATCTTGGGATTATCGGCGAAAACGTGCTGGAAGAAGAGCTGCTTAACCGCCGCGCCCAGGGTGAAGATCCGCGCTACTTTACCTTGCGTCGTCTGGATTTCGGCGGCTGCCGCCTTTCGCTGGCAACGCCGGTTGATGAAGCCTGGGACGGCCCGCTCTCCTTAAACGGTAAACGTATCGCCACCTCTTATCCTCACCTGCTCAAGCGTTATCTCGACCAGAAAGGCATCTCTTTTAAATCCTGCTTACTGAACGGTTCTGTCGAAGTTGCCCCGCGTGCCGGACTGGCGGATGCGATTTGCGATCTGGTTTCCACCGGTGCCACGCTGGAAGCTAACGGCCTGCGCGAAGTCGAAGTTATCTACCGCTCGAAAGCCTGCCTGATCCAGCGCGATGGCGAAATGGAAGAATCCAAACAGCAACTGATCGACAAACTGCTGACCCGTATTCAGGGTGTGATCCAGGCACGCGAATCAAAATACATCATGATGCACGCACCGACCGAACGTCTGGATGAAGTCATCGCCCTGCTGCCAGGCGCCGAACGCCCAACTATTCTGCCGCTGGCAGGTGATCAACAGCGTGTAGCGATGCACATGGTCAGTAGCGAAACCCTGTTCTGGGAAACGATGGAAAAACTGAAAGCGCTGGGTGCCAGTTCAATCCTGGTCCTGCCGATTGAGAAGATGATGGAGTGATCGCCATGAGCTTTAACACAATCATTGACTGGAATAGCTGTACTGCGGAGCAACAACGCCAGCTGTTAATGCGCCCGGCGATCTCCGCTTCTGAAAGCATTACCCGCACCGTTAACGATATTCTCGATAACGTGAAAACGCGTGGCGATGAGGCCCTGCGGGAATACAGCGCGAAGTTTGATAAAACCACGGTTACCGCGCTGAAGGTGTCTGCTGAGGAGATCGCCGCCGCCAGCGAACGCCTGAGCGACGAGCTAAAACAGGCGATGGCGGTGGCAGTAAAGAATATTGAAACCTTCCACACTGCGCAAAAACTGCCGCCAGTAGATGTAGAAACTCAGCCAGGCGTACGTTGTCAGCAAGTCACGCGCCCGGTGGCTTCGGTAGGTTTGTATATTCCTGGCGGCTCCGCCCCGCTCTTCTCAACGGTATTAATGCTGGCAACTCCGGCGCGTATTGCGGGCTGTAAAAAAGTGGTGCTGTGCTCACCGCCGCCGATTGCCGATGAGATCCTTTATGCGGCGCAGCTGTGCGGTGTGCAGGACGTGTTTAACGTCGGCGGCGCACAGGCCATTGCCGCACTGGCGTTTGGTACGGAATCTGTGCCGAAAGTGGACAAAATCTTCGGGCCGGGTAACGCCTTTGTCACCGAAGCGAAACGTCAGGTGAGCCAGCGTCTGGACGGTGCGGCTATCGATATGCCCGCAGGCCCGTCGGAAGTGTTGGTCATTGCCGACAGTGGCGCAACGCCGGATTTCGTGGCTTCTGATTTGCTTTCTCAGGCTGAACACGGCCCGGACTCACAGGTGATTTTACTGACGCCCGATGCTGATATGGCGCATCAAGTTGCCGAGGCCGTCGAACGCCAGTTGGCAGAACTGCCGCGTGCCGAAACCGCCCGTCAGGCACTTAGCGCCAGCCGCCAGATCGTGACTAAAGATTTAGCGCAGTGCGTAGAGATCTCCAACCAGTACGGCCCGGAGCACCTGATCATTCAGACCCGCAACGCCCGTGAACTGGTCGATAGCATTACCAGTGCCGGTTCGGTATTTCTTGGTGACTGGTCACCGGAATCGGCAGGTGATTACGCCTCCGGCACCAACCACGTTCTACCGACTTACGGTTACACCGCCACCTGTTCCAGCCTCGGGCTGGCAGATTTCCAGAAGCGCATGACCGTGCAGGAACTGTCGAAAGAAGGCTTTTCTGCGCTGGCTTCGACCATAGAAACACTGGCCGCCGCCGAGCGCCTGACCGCCCATAAAAATGCCGTTACTTTGCGTGTTAACGCCCTTAAGGAGCAAGCATGAGCACCGTGACTATTACCGATTTAGCGCGTGAAAACGTCCGCAACCTGACGCCGTATCAGTCGGCGCGTCGTCTGGGCGGTAATGGCGACGTCTGGCTGAACGCCAACGAATATCCCACAGCCGTGGAGTTTCAGCTTACTCAGCAAACGCTCAACCGCTACCCGGAATGTCAGCCGAAAGCAGTGATTGAAAATTACGCGCAATATGCAGGCGTAAAACCGGAACAGGTGCTGGTCAGCCGTGGCGCGGACGAAGGTATTGAACTACTGATTCGCGCTTTTTGCGAACCGGGTAAAGACGCCATCCTCTACTGCCCGCCAACGTACGGCATGTACAGCGTCAGCGCTGAAACCATTGGCGTCGAGTGCCGCACAGTGCCGACGCTGGAAAACTGGCAACTGGACTTACAGGGCATTTCCGACAAGCTGGACGGCGTAAAAGTGGTCTATGTTTGCAGCCCCAACAACCCGACCGGGCAACTGATCAACCCGCAGGATTTTCGCACCCTGCTGGAGTTAACGCGCGGTAAGGCGATTGTGGTTGCCGATGAAGCCTATATAGAGTTTTGTCCACAGGCATCGCTGGCTGGCTGGCTGGCGGAATATCCGCACCTGGCTATTTTGCGCACACTGTCGAAAGCTTTTGCTCTGGCGGGGCTTCGTTGCGGATTTACGCTGGCAAACGAAGAGGTCATCAACCTGTTAATGAAAGTGATCGCCCCCTACCCGCTCTCGACGCCGGTTGCCGACATTGCGGCCCAGGCGTTAAGCCCGCAGGGGATCGTCGCCATGCGTGAGCGGGTGGCGCAAATTATTGCAGAACGCGAATACCTGATTGCCGCACTGAAAGAGATCCCCTGCGTGGAGCAGGTTTTCGACTCTGAAACCAACTACATTCTGGCGCGCTTTAAAGCCTCCAGTGCAGTGTTTAAATCTTTGTGGGATCAGGGCATTATCTTACGTGATCAGAATAAACAACCCTCTTTAAGCGGCTGCCTGCGAATTACCGTCGGAACCCGTGAAGAAAGCCAGCGCGTCATTGACGCCTTACGTGCGGAGCAAGTTTGATGAGTCAGAAGTATCTTTTTATCGATCGCGATGGAACCCTGATTAGCGAACCGCCGAGTGATTTTCAGGTGGACCGTTTTGATAAACTCGCCTTTGAACCGGGCGTGATCCCGGAGCTGATGAAGCTGCAAAAAGCGGGCTACAAGCTGGTGATGATCACTAATCAGGATGGTCTGGGAACACAAAGTTTCCCGCAGGCGGATTTCGATGGCCCGCACAACCTGATGATGCAGATCTTCACCTCGCAAGGCCTACAGTTTGATGAAGTGCTGATTTGTCCGCACCTGCCCGCCGATGAGTGCGACTGCCGTAAGCCGAAAGTAAAACTGGTGGAGCGTTATCTGGCTGAGCAAGCGATGGATCGCGCCAACAGTTATGTGATTGGCGATCGCGCGACCGACATTCAACTGGCGGAAAACATGGGCATTAATGGTTTACGCTACGACCGCGAAACCCTGAACTGGCCGATGATTGGCGAGCAACTCACTAAACGAGACCGTTACGCCCATGTAGTGCGCAACACCAAAGAGACGCAGATTGACGTTCAGGTGTGGCTGGATCGTGAAGGTGGCAGCAAGATTAACACCGGCGTTGGCTTCTTTGATCACATGCTGGATCAGATCGCCACCCACGGCGGTTTCCGTATGGAAATCAACGTCAAAGGCGACCTCTATATCGACGATCACCACACCGTCGAAGATACCGGCCTGGCGCTGGGTGAAGCGTTAAAAATTGCCCTTGGCGACAAACGCGGTATTTGCCGCTTTGGTTTTGTGCTACCGATGGACGAATGCCTTGCCCGCTGCGCGCTGGATATCTCTGGTCGCCCGCACCTGGAATATAAAGCCGAGTTTACCTACCAGCGCGTGGGCGATCTCAGCACTGAAATGATCGAGCACTTCTTCCGTTCGCTCTCTTACACCATGGGCGTGACGCTGCACCTGAAAACCAAAGGTAAAAACGATCACCACCGTGTAGAGAGCCTGTTCAAAGCCTTTGGTCGCACCCTACGCCAGGCCATCCGCGTGGAAGGCGATACTCTGCCCTCGTCGAAAGGAGTGCTGTAATGAACGTGGTGATCCTTGATACTGGCTGCGCCAATTTGAACTCGGTGAAATCTGCCATTGCGCGTCACGGTTATGAACCGAAAGTCAGCCGTGACCCGGACGTCGTGTTGCTGGCCGATAAACTGTTTTTACCCGGCGTTGGCACTGCGCAAGCAGCGATGGATCAGGTGCGTGAGCGCGAGCTGTTTGATCTCATCAAAGCCTGTACCCAACCGGTGCTGGGCATCTGCTTAGGGATGCAATTGCTGGGGCGGCGCAGCGAAGAGAGCAACGGCGTCGACTTGCTGGGCATCATCGACGAAGACGTGCCGAAAATGACCGACTTTGGTCTGCCACTGCCGCATATGGGCTGGAACCGCGTTTACCCGCAGGCAGGCAACCGCCTGTTTCAGGGGATTGAAGACGGCGCGTACTTTTACTTTGTTCACAGTTACGCAATGCCGGTCAATCCGTGGACCATTGCCCAATGTAATTACGGCGAACCGTTCACCGCGGCGGTACACAAAGATAACTTCTACGGCGTGCAGTTCCACCCGGAGCGTTCTGGTGCCGCTGGCGCTAAGTTGCTGAAAAACTTCCTGGAGATGTGATGATTATTCCGGCATTAGATTTAATCGACGGCACCGTGGTGCGTCTCCATCAGGGCGATTACGGCAAACAGCGCGATTACGGTAACGACCCGCTGCCGCGCTTACAGGATTACGCCGCGCAGGGTGCCGAAGTGTTGCATCTGGTGGATCTGACCGGGGCAAAAGATCCGGCTAAACGTCAAATCCCGCTGATTAAAACCCTGGTGGCGGGCGTTAACGTTCCGGTGCAGGTTGGCGGCGGCGTGCGTAGCGAAGAAGACGTGGCGGCGTTACTGGAAGCGGGCGTTGCGCGCGTGGTGGTCGGCTCCACCGCGGTGAAATCACCAGAAATGGTGAAAGGCTGGTTTGAACGTTTCGGTGCCGATGCCTTAGTGCTGGCGCTGGATGTCCGTATTGACGAGCAAGGCAACAAGCAGGTGGCAGTCAGCGGCTGGCAAGAGAACTCGGGCGTTTCACTGGAACAACTGGTGGAAACCTATTTGCCCGTCGGCCTGAAACATGTGCTGTGTACCGATATCTCGCGCGACGGCACGCTGGCAGGCTCTAACGTCTCTTTATATGAAGAAGTGTGCGCCAGATATCCGCAGGTGGCATTTCAGTCCTCCGGCGGTATTGGCGACATTGATGATGTCGCTGCCCTGCGTGGTACTGGTGTACGCGGCGTAATAGTTGGTCGTGCATTACTGGAAGGTAAATTCACCGTGAAGGAGGCCATCGCATGCTGGCAAAACGCATAATCCCATGTCTCGACGTTCGTGATGGTCAGGTGGTGAAAGGCGTACAGTTTCGCAACCATGAAATCATTGGCGATATCGTGCCGCTGGCAAAACGCTACGCCGAGGAAGGTGCAGACGAACTGGTGTTCTACGATATCACCGCTTCCAGCGATGGCCGTGTGGTAGATAAAAGCTGGGTATCTCGCGTGGCGGAAGTGATCGACATTCCGTTTTGTGTGGCGGGTGGGATTAAGTCTCTGGATGATGCCGCCAAAATTCTTTCCTTTGGCGCGGATAAAATCTCCATTAACTCCCCTGCGCTTGCGGACCCGACGTTAATTACTCACCTGGCGGATCGCTTTGGCGTGCAGTGTATTGTGGTAGGTATTGATACCTGGTACGACGCTGAAACCGGTAAATATCATGTGAATCAATATACCGGCGATGAAAGCCGCACCCGCGTCACTCAATGGGAAACGCTCGACTGGGTACAGGAAGTGCAAAAACGCGGTGCCGGAGAAATCGTCCTCAACATGATGAATCAGGACGGCGTGCGTAACGGTTACGACCTCGAACAACTGAAAAAAGTGCGTGAAGTTTGCCACGTCCCGCTGATTGCTTCCGGTGGCGCGGGCACCATGGAACACTTCCTCGAAGCCTTCCGCGATGCCGACGTTGACGGCGCGCTGGCAGCTTCCGTATTCCACAAACAAATAATCAATATTGGTGAATTAAAAGCGTACCTGGCAACACAGGGCGTGGAGATCAGGATATGTTAACAGAACAACAACGTCGCGAACTGGACTGGGAAAAAACCGACGGACTGATGCCGGTGATTGTGCAACACGCGGTATCCGGCGAAGTGTTAATGCTGGGCTATATGAACCCGGAAGCCTTAGACAAAACCATCGAAAGCGGCAAAGTCACCTTCTTCTCGCGCACTAAACAGCGACTGTGGACCAAAGGCGAAACGTCGGGCAATTTCCTCAATGTGGTGAGTATTGCCCCGGACTGCGACAACGACACGTTACTGGTGCTGGCAAATCCAATCGGGCCAACCTGCCACAAAGGCACCAGCAGCTGCTTCGGCGACACCGCTCACCAGTGGCTGTTCCTGTATCAACTGGAACAACTGCTCGCCGAACGTAAATCTGCCGACCCGGAAACCTCCTACACCGCCAAACTGTATGCCAGCGGCACCAAACGCATTGCGCAGAAAGTGGGCGAAGAAGGCGTGGAAACCGCACTGGCCGCGACTGTACATGACCGCTTTGAGCTGACCAACGAGGCGTCTGATTTGATGTATCACCTGTTGGTATTGTTGCAGGATCAGGATCTGGATTTAACGACGGTGATTGAGAACCTGCGTAAACGGCATCAGTGAGTTGCGGGGTAAGCGGATGCGATATTGTTGTCGCATCCGGCAAAAAAAAACGGGCAAGGTGTCACCACCCTGCCCATTTTCTTTAAAACCGAAAAGATTACTTCGCGTTGTAATTACGCAGAGCGTTACGCCCCAACACAATCCCCGCGCCAACCATGCCGCCCAGCAGCACCGCCAGAATCAAGGTAATTGCCTTTTTCGGGCTATCGCGACGAATAGGTAACGTCGGTTTCATTACATAGCGGTAAGCATGAATATCAAGTTTATCAACGTCAAGATTGTCGATATCCAGCAGGTTTTGACGAGTCTGATAGTAGTTTGATGAGAACACCAACGGACGAGTCGCCTCGTGCTTAATCATCGACTCCAGCGCTTCGCTCCCCAAAAGGAACATAGTATCCTGGGTTACGTCCTGTGTCTGCTGAATCTGCGGCTTTGTCACCTGCGCCTGATTCGCATACTGCAACGCTTCCTGAATCTGACGGATACGCAGATCTTTCTGCTCCTGCGCAACCACTTCCTGGGTCTTCAGAGAATCCTGCAAGTTTTTCATTTGCAGCGCGATGTTGTCTTTCAGGTCTTGTTCCAGTTCTTCATTTACCTGGTCGTCAACTTGCTGGATATACTGCGCCAGCTGTTTCTGCGCACCTTCAGGTGTTTCACCCACATAAGAAACCGCTAAAGGTAATGACTGATTTTTAACGGTAGGCTCAATGGTCAGTTTTTCAGGTTCTTCCTGATTATCCAGCGTTTCTGCTAATGCAGAAAATGTCGTGCTGAAACGACCAATTAACATCGACTGGATCTCAGACACTTTCGGCGCTGCCGAACCATAAATCACATTTATGGCATTGTTATAACCAGCGATTTGTCCCACATCAGGTTGAGTAACGATAGCTGTAGAAGTCCACTTTTCTTTGGCAACGGCCAGATACCCTATAGCCAGGGCAATAGCGACAATGACAGAGATGATAATTGTCATCTTGCCACGCCACAACTGCACCAGTAAATCAATCAAATCAATCTGTTCCGGGTCATGGTTTTGCCCAGAAACATTATTATTTTCTACTCTCATCATTACCCTAACGGACGAAATAATTTTAAGTCGCCATAGTTTAGCGATAATCGCCATGAATGCTATAGGATAAATGATAAAAATAATGAATTATTACAAAGGGAGCATAAGAGAATCAGGGCGAAAATCGCCCTGATAACAGGATGTTAGTCACTGCCAAAGAGATCGCGGGTGTAGACTTTGTCTGCCACATCCTTAAGCTCTTCTGCCATACGGTTGGAAATAATGACGTCGGCTTGTATAGTCAGCTTAGAACAGCTTTGATTGTAAAATGAGCACGTTACCAGAAAAAACAGCCAGGTTTAGAACTGATACCGATTATCTTTTTTTCTTGTCTAACGGTATGATTTAACTTTCAGTTATGCCAGATGAAGATTGGCTATATTCTAGCCTGAGCGAGGATTATAAATGAAATTTCTGGTTACGGGAGCTGCTGGCTTTATCGGTTTCTATGTAAGTAAACGGCTTCTTGCAGCTGGTCATCAGGTTGTAGGGATTGACAACTTAAATGATTATTACGATGTCAACCTCAAACAAGCACGACTTGATTTACTCAAGCACGACAATTTCAGTTTTTATAAAATTGACCTGGCCGATCGTGAGAAAATGGCGGCACTGTTTGTAGACGAGCGGTTCGAACGCGTAATAAACCTCGCTGCGCAAGCAGGTGTACGTTACTCCCTTGAAAATCCCAATGCATATGCAGATGCAAACCTGATTGGATTCCTGAACATACTGGAAGGATGCCGCTATAATAATGTTCAGCATCTACTTTACGCTTCCTCCAGTTCTGTTTATGGCATGAACCGCAAGATGCCTTTCTCTACAGATGACTCTGTAGATCATCCTGTTTCGCTTTATGCAGCAACTAAAAAAGCGAATGAACTCATGGCCCATACGTATTCTCATTTGTATGGCTTACCGACCACAGGGCTGCGTTTCTTTACGGTTTATGGTCCATGGGGACGTCCGGATATGGCATTATTTAAATTTACTAAAGCCATGCTGGAAGGTAAAAGCATTGATGTTTACAACTTCGGCAAAATGAAGCGTGACTTTACTTATATTGATGATATTGCCGAAGCTATTATTCGCTTACAGGATGTTATTCCAGAAAAAGATCCACACTGGGCTGTAGAAACAGGCTCGCCAGCAACAAGTTCAGCACCATATCGTGTCTATAACATTGGTAATAGTTCGCCTGTGGAGTTGATGGACTATATCAATGCCTTAGAAGAGGCTCTGGGTATTGAAGCCAACAAGAATATGATGCCTCTCCAACCCGGTGATGTACTGGAAACCAGTGCTGATACAAAAGCACTGTATGACGTAATAGGATTCAAACCTGAAACGTCAGTTAAAGAGGGGGTAAAGAACTTTGTAGAATGGTATCGTAACTTCTATAAAGTTTGATTTTACAAAACCATAAGAAAAGGCCCTAATATATTAGGGCCTTTTCTTAGAATAAAACAAAATAATTAATCATTGCCAAACAAGTCGCGCGTATAAACTTTATCTGCTACATCAGCCAGATCGGCAGACATACGGTTAGAAATAATAACATCAGCTTCTTGTTTGAACGCATCCAGATCACGTACCACGCGCGACCGGAAAAAATCGTCCTCTTTCATAGCTGGCTCATAAACGATTACAGGCACGCCTTTCGCCTTGATTCGCTTCATAATACCCTGAATCGAGGAAGCACGGAAATTGTCTGAACCACTCTTCATAATCAAACGATAGACGCCAACAACTTTCGGTTTACGTGCAAGGATAGAATCGGCAATAAAATCTTTGCGCGTGCGGTTGGCGTCAACAATTGCCGAGATCAGGTTATTCGGCACAGACTGGTAATTTGCCAGTAACTGCTTAGTATCTTTCGGCAGACAATAACCACCATAACCGAATGACGGGTTGTTGTAGTGATTACCGATACGCGGGTCAAGGCATACGCCCTCAATAATCTGGCGTGAATTAAGCCCCAGGCTTTCAGCATAACTATCAAGTTCATTGAAATACGCTACACGCATCGCCAGATAGGTGTTGGCAAAAAGTTTAATCGCCTCAGCCTCGGTTGAGTCAGTAAACAATGTTGGTATGTCTTGCTTAATAGCGCCTTCCTGTAATAACGCTGCAAAACGTTCTGCGCGGTCGGATTGCTCGCCAATCACAATGCGTGATGGGTGTAAGTTATCATAAAGTGCTTTCCCTTCGCGTAAAAACTCCGGCGAAAAGATCACATTTTCAATACCAAACCGTTCTTTAATGGACTCTGTAAAACCAACAGGGATAGTTGATTTTATAATCATTACCGCGTTGGGATTAATTTCTGTCACATCGCGAATGACCGCTTCCACGCTTGAGGTATTAAAATAATTCGTTTTCGGATCATAATCGGTAGGTGTGGCAATAATAACGTAATCGGCATTTTTATACGCGTCAAACTTATCTGTCGTAGCGCGGAAATTGAGATCTTTAGACGCCAGATACTCTTCAATCTCCTTATCAACAATCGGTGACTGCTTCTTGTTAAGCATGTCCACTTTGGCCTGAACGATATCCAGTGCAACCACTTCGTGGTTTTGCGCAATCAGAATACCATTTGAAAGACCAACATAACCTGTTCCTGAAATTGTTATTTTCATTAGCTCTGACTTCTTCCGGTTAAACATTTAGAGTGGTCATTAGTACACCACCACAACTTCATCTACTGCGGGATTTTTAACGCTGATGCGGTTGAACTGTCAAGACAGCGATCCTGCTGTGCGGCTCTGTATTATATCGCTTTTTTAATCATAAATTATAAAAAAAGGCCATAACCTGCCGCTTTGTATAATAAAAAAGCCCGGAGGGTTTCTCCGGGCCTTGCTTTGATTAATTGATTTAAATCAGATTAATCCAGCCATTCGGTGTGGAACACACCTTCTTTATCAATGCGCTTATAAGTATGCGCACCGAAATAGTCACGCTGTGCCTGGATCAGGTTCGCAGGCAGAACAGCAGAACGGTAGCTGTCATAATAGGCAACCGCAGCGGCGAAGGTCGGAACCGGGATACCGTTCTGTACCGCATAAGCGACGACATCACGCAGCGCCTGCTGGTAGTCATCGGCAATTTGCTTGAAGTACGGAGCCAGCAGCAGGTTAGCGATCTGCGGATTTTCGGCATAAGCATCGGTGATTTTCTGCAGGAACTGCGCACGAATGATGCAGCCAGCACGGAAAATCTTCGCGATTTCACCGTAGTTCAGATCCCAGTTGTACTCTTCAGACGCAGCGCGTAGCTGAGAGAAGCCCTGGGCGTAAGAAACGATTTTGCCCAGATACAGTGCACGGCGAACTTTTTCGATGAACTCAGCCTTGTCGCCTGCTGACTGAGCTTGCGGACCAGAGAGAACTTTAGATGCGGCAACGCGCTGATCTTTCAGAGAAGAGATGTATCGTGCAAACACAGACTCGGTAATCAGCGACAGCGGTTCGCCGAGATCCAGCGCACTCTGGCTGGTCCATTTACCGGTACCTTTGTTAGCCGCTTCATCCAGAATCACATCAACCAGGTAGTTACCCTCTTCATCTTTTTTGGTGAAGATATCTTTGGTGATGTCGATCAGGTAGCTGCTCAGTTCATCGTTATTCCACTCGGTAAAGGTCTGCGCCAGTTCTTCGTTGGAAAGATTCAGGCCACCTTTAAGCAGAGAATAGGCTTCAGCAATCAGCTGCATATCACCGTATTCGATACCGTTGTGAACCATCTTCACATAGTGGCCTGCGCCATCGGCACCAATATAGGTAACGCACGGTTCGCCATCTTCAGCAACGGCGGCGATTTTGGTCAGGATCGGCGCAACCAGTTCATAGGCTTCTTTCTGCCCACCAGGCATAATAGAAGGACCTTTCAGCGCTCCTTCTTCACCGCCGGAAACACCGGTACCAATGAAGTTAAAGCCTTCGGCAGAAAGCTCACGGTTACGACGGATGGTATCCTGGAAGAAGGTATTACCACCATCAATAATGATGTCACCTTTATCGAGGTATGGCTTAAGGGAATCAATAGCAGCATCCGTGCCTGCACCTGCTTTCACCATTAACAGGATGCGACGAGGCGTTTCCAAAGATTCAACAAATTCTTTCACCGTATAGTAAGGAACCAGTTTCTTGCCTGGATTTTCGGCAATCACTTCTTCCGTCTTCTCACGGGAACGGTTGAAAATAGAGACGGTATAACCACGGCTTTCGATGTTGAGCGCAAGGTTGCGCCCCATCACTGCCATACCGACGACGCCGATCTGTTGCTTTGACATTGTTTACTCCTGTCAGGGGGATCTGAGTAATAATATGGCATATATATTCATTTCAGTAATTAAAAATGATATATTGCATTGCTTTATAATAAGAGTGGGTTATGAGAAATTATCTTCGATACTTTTCAATATCCACTTAACATATTTTTCAGCTTTTTCATTTGTATCAGACTCGGCGTAGCACCGTAATTCAGGCGCATTACCAGATGCACGCAAATGAATTATATCACCATTAGATGCTGTTATTCTAACACCATCGAGTTGATTTACTGATAGTACACAAAAATCCCTCAGCCCAATTTTATTAATAAAATCTGAAGGGGAGTTTATGGCATAAAAAATCAAGTTCCTACTTTTATTTGATGGATAGTCCGTAATCCTATCAGAAAAAGTAAATCTTTGAGGCAGATTACTAACGCACTGAGAAATAGTTGAAGTTTTAAATGACTCAACCATAACTATTATAGCTGGTAAAAGGGCATCTCTTGTTGGAAGAGCTTGCAATGTTCTATTATTATAAATAATATCACTACCTAAAATAAAACCACCATTAGCTTCAAAGCCTGCTATCCCCCCACCATCTTTGCAAGACATATCTGAAAGAGCCTCAATAACATAAGGCGATCCAATTTTAGTTCTTACAATTTTAGAAAAAGAATTTCTTATATCAATTGCTGAAGTACAATTTATTGGAGTTGCAAGGTTTTTGATTGAAAGAAACTCAGCACATAATAATCCAAGAATATCCCCACGTAACCATATCCCATTTTCATCTGCAACTAATGGTCTGTCACCATCACCATCAGTTGAGAAAATAGCATCAAGTTTGAATTCCTGGCACCAATTCTTTGCTTTTCCCCGATCAGAATCACTTACTGCTTCAGTATCTATTGGAACAAATACGTCACTTCTATCGAGCGGAACTACTTTAGCACCTAAATTTTCAAATACAATTGAGTATAAATCTCTTCCAGCACTAGAGTGCTCATAAATACCAATCAACTTCCCTGACAATGGTTTGTCATCATACAGTTCCGAATATCTTTTAATATAAAAGTCGCAAGCACCATTGTCTACTGACAAGTCAAAGTCACTTCCACAAACAATCTCCTCCTCACAATTAAGGAGTATACTTTCATCTTTTTTAGTTAGCTCACCATCTGGCGTATAAAATTTGATTCCATTGCGATCAAAGGGAATATGGCTTCCGGTAATCATTATACACGGCACACTGTCATTCTTAGCTTTTAAAGCAAGAGCAGGTGTAGGAATAACGCCGTAATAAATAACAGGTATATTCAACACCCTTAAAGCTGAAGCGCAATATTGCACTATAGAATAACTGCTTGGTCTATTATCAATAGCTAAAGCCACATGAGAAAAACTAAACTTATCTTTTATTAAATGGTAAAAAGACTGAATAAAAGCTGTGCAAACATCCTGTTTAAAATCAACAACTAGACCTCTTGCACCACTAGTTCCAAATGCAATATTTGAATTATGTATTATATCACATATTTTATTTGATTTGTTTTCCATTTAATTTCCCTCTGCTATTCTATAAATATCAGCATCACTAATATAACTACCTGCCTGTATCTCAATAATTATCAGTGGGACAATACCTGGGTTAGTTATAGAATGCATTTGACCTGCTCTAATAAATGTTGATTCATTTTCCGTCAAGATAAACAAATCATCCTCGATTGTAACTTTCGCGGTACCGGATACTACAATCCAATGTTCAGAACGGTGGTAATGAACTTGTTTTGAGATATTAGCCCCCGGAGAAATAGTTATTCTATTAACAATGTAACCGTCATTTTTATCAATCCTTTCTATCTCACCCCATGGCCGATACTCATTTTTAAAAAGTGACAACTCTCTTCTATTATCTTTTTTTAGTTCACTGATTATTTTTTTTACATCTTGTACACTTTCTCGGTTTGCAACGAGCAAAGCATCATGGGTATTAACAATAATTAAATCATTAACACCTAGAGTAGCAGTAATTGCTGATTCTGAGCGTATATAATTTCGCTTACTATCAATAGCAATCACATCACCATGCGTATGGTTGAGCATACTATCTTTTGATGAAATTTCCCATAAGGAAGACCATGAACCAACATCGCTCCAATTAGCATTCATTGGCACGACAGCGCATTTGTCTGTTTTCTCCATTATCGCGTAATCTACTGAAACATCTTTGCATTGACTGAATATCGCATGATCTATGTAAGTAAAATTGCTATCACTGTGAGAATTAATAATAGCCTCTAAACATTGTGAGTATATTTCCGGTTCCTTGATTTTTAGCTCATTTAAAAATATAGAAGCTTTGAAAAGAAACATGCCACTATTCCATAAAAAATCGCCTGATTCTAAATAGGATTGTGCGAGTTCTTTACATGGTTTTTCTTTAAAAGAATCTACTTTAAACACACAGTCAGCGATTTTGTTACCTTTTTTTATATAACCGTACCCAGTTTCTGGTGCAGTAGGAACAATCCCAAAAGTAACTAATTTATCATTTGCTGCACAAGCAAGAGCCGTACTAATAGAATCGATAAACTTATCTTCATCTCCGATAGCATGGTCCGCGGCTAATATTAATAGATAGGGATCATCACCATGCCTCGAAGCATAAAAAGCTGCAAGGGCAATGGCGGGGCAAGTATTCCGACCTTGAGGCTCTAAAATAATTCCACTGGTATTTCTTTTTTCTGACCTCAATTGCTCTGCAACTAAAAACCGATGTTCTTCATTACAAATAATTAAAGGTTCTTTGTGTTGAAGATTATCTAGTCGTTTAAAGGTATCAATTAATAAACTTGTCTCTTTAACTAAACAATGAAACTGTTTTGGATAATGTGTCCGAGATAAAGGCCATAACCTTGAACCTGAACCACCGGCCATAATTACAGGAAGTATCATATTATTTCTCTATCAAATTAGTAACATCTGAAATCATTGATTCAAGTTTTGCTGACCATGAATATTTAGATTCAACGAAATTACGTGCATTAATTGCTATAAAGTTGTAGTATTTTTTATCACTAACCAATGCATTAATTTCATGATTATATTCATCTATAGTATCAGCTATCAATATATTCTATTTATTTGAAGCCACTATTCCCTCATATCCAACACTTGATGTAATACACGGTAAACCTAATGCCATATATTCTAATATTTTATTTTGCACTCCTGCACCTAGTCGTATCGGACAAATACCAATATGTCCGTCTAAAGATGCATCTGCCACATTATTTACAGCGCCAATTATTTTTACATTTGAGTATTTTGATAATTTTATTTCATCAGCTTCTTTTATTCTTCCAATTATTTTTAATATTACATTTTTTCCTTTTACATTTATTTTTGGCAAAATACACTTTGCGAACCAAAGGACCGCATCCATATTTTGAAGTGAATGCATATTCCCAATAAAAATGAGATTAACATTTTCCTCTTGTATTTCTCTTTTATAAAATGGCAATAAGTTTGTATCTACACCATTCCCATAAATTTTAACATTCATCTTATCTTTAAAGAGGAATTCTTTATCAATTGATGAAATCAACGAAAGCAAATCAAAATGTTCAGACATACTTTTCTCATAATGTTCCAGTCTTTTCTGCTCAATACTGTAAACAAAACTACGAAAATTAGTTATACTATTCTGTCGTACTCTTTTGTAATTTAAAGAGATAGCATCTGTCATTTCAAGTATTTTAACTGTATCCTTATT